>Ga0080006_1139952_pt1 | contig 40314 bp, 39 predicted proteins | sample RS3BMetagenome_FD_69209 | JGI IMG/M metagenome (GOLD analysis project Ga0080006, IMG submission 69209) | Ferric oxide microbial mat and aquatic microbial communities from Rainbow Spring, Yellowstone National Park, USA - RS3B (SPADES... ...
GGAACCGGTGGCAGCAGTCGTTCGATGATCCGCCAAAGCGATTCGGGCAGAAGGGGAGCACGCATTCCCCCTCATGAATCAGCCCGCATCAGAGTACAAGGGTTTTGAAAGGCGTTCTAAGGTTGGAGAACCTCTGGTCAGACGATGAGGCGCAGGCGCTCGTCGGGCACTATGCCGGACGTGGCGTGGGCCGGGACTTGGCGCTGCGCACCTACAGTGCCCGACTGCTCGGCCGTGTTCCGCGCCTGGTCATGCACGGCGGCGGCAACACCTCGGTCAAGACACGGATGTCGGACCTGTTCGGCGAGCCCGTGGACGTGCTCTGCGTCAAGGGCAGCGGGCGTGACCTGGGCACGATCGAACCAGACGGACATCCCGCCGTGCGGCTGCAGCCGCTCTCGCGGCTGCGCAGCCTCGACCGGTTGTCCGACGAGGACATGGTCAACGTCCAGCGCCAGAACTTGCTGGACAGCACTGCGCCGAACCCGTCGGTCGAGACGCTGCTGCATGCCTGGCTGCCGCATAAATTTGTCGACCATACCCACTCGGTGACCTCGACCGCCATCGCCTGCCTCGCCGACAGCGAGGCGGTGTGCGACCGGATCTATGGCGGCCGCGTCGGCTTCGTCCCCTACATCATGCCGGGTTTTGCGCTCGCCCTGAAGGCGGCCGAGATCTATGAGCGAAACCCGCGCGTCGAGGGGCTGCTGCTCGGCAAGCACGGCATCTTCACCTTTGCCGCGACCGCGCGCGGCGCCTACGACCTGATGATCGAGTTCGTCAGCCGTGCGGAGGCCTATATCGCCGAGCACGGGCGCGAGAGCCCGCTTTTGCATCCGGTGCGCCTGCCGGAGCGCCTGGCGACCGCCGCGTCGGTGATGCCGATCCTGCGCGGCATCCTCGGTGAACTCTCGCCAGCCGGCGCGCCCCATTGGGTGCTGGCACGGCGCGACAACGCCATGGTCCGCCGCTTCAGCGACGCGGCCGGGCTGCCGGACCAGGCCGGTCGCGGAGTGGCGACCCCCGAGCAGGTGATCCGCATCAAATCCAGGCCCCTGCTGCTGCCGCCGGCAGCGGACGGCGATCTCGACGGCTGGACGGCGCAGGCACGCGAGGCGGCGGGACACTACGTGGCCGACTACCAGGCTTATTTCGAGCGGCAGAACCGGCGGGTGGGCGGCAGCAAGCGGGCACTCGACCCGCTGCCGCGCGCCATCCTGATGCCCGGCCTCGGGTTGGTCGGTGCCGGGCGGAGTGCGGCCGAGGCGGCGATCTCGGCCGACGTGGCGGAAGCTTGGCTGGAGGCTGTGATGGATGCCGACCGGCTGGGCGGCTTCGTCTCGATCAGCGAGGACGAGCATTTCGACATGGAATACTGGTCGCTCGAGCAAGCCAAGCTCGGGCGCAGCAAGCCGCTGCCGTTGGCTGGGCGCGTGGTCGCGGTTACGGGTGCGGCCGGCGCGATCGGGCTGGCCACGGCGCGCGCCTTCGCCGCGCAGGGTGCTGCGGTGGCGCTGCTCGACCTCGACGCGGACGCGCTGGAACGCGCGCGCGCCGAGATCGACGGCGCCAGCCTGGCACTCGCCTGCGACCTTACCGACGCCACCTCGGTGGCGGCGGCGTTCGAGCGCGTGGTGGCGGGCTTTGGCGGAGTCGACATCGTCGTCTCCAACGCGGGTGCCGCCTGGGAAGGCGGGATGGCCGGCCTTGACGAGGCGGTACTGCGTCGTTCGTTCGAACTCAATTTCTTCGCCCACCAGCGCGTGGCGCGAACAGCGGTAAGCATACTGCGCCAGCAGAAGCTGGGCGGTGTGCTGCTGTTCAACGTCTCCAAGCAGGCGGTCAACCCGGGCCCTGGCTTCGGCGCCTACGGCACCGCCAAGGCGGCGCTGCTGGCTTTGGTGCGGCAATACGCGCTCGAGCATGGCGGGGACGGGATCAGGGTGAATGCGGTCAATGCCGACCGCATACGTTCAGGCCTGCTGGACGAGGCGATGATCCGCGCCCGCGCCGCGGCGCGCGGGGTGAGCGAGGCGGACTACATGGCCGGCAACCTGCTGCGCGCCGAGGTGCGGGCCAGCGACGTGGCGGCGGCATTCGTCGCCTCGGCCCTGCTCGAGCGCACGACCGGCAACGTGATGACCGTCGATGGCGGCAACGTGGCGGCCATGCTGCGCTGACGCGGAGGCAGCGACACGCAACGATGTCGCTGCGGACAATGAACACACCAGGGAGGACGAACGCATGAAGGACGGGACAAACCCGCAGACGGGCCGGAGCACGGCAGCGACGGCGAGCCTCGACCGGCGCGGGCTGTTGCGCGGGCTCGCCGGGGCCGTGGCCTGCGGCGCACTCGCCCGGCCCTATGTCGCACGCGCCCAGACCGGCCCGATGGCCGGGCGGCAGATCCACCTTGCCATCCTGGGCATCGCCGGCTGGACGCCGAGCCGGCTCGGCGTCGACCTGGCCCCCGACTTCGTCAAATACGCCAAGGACAAACACGGCTACGAGGTGAGCTTCTCCTATTCGGAAGCGCCGTTCGCACAGTTGTTCCAGAAGGCGGCGACGTCGCTTGCCACCCACGGCCAGGACTACAACATCATCATTTCCGACAGCCAGTGGCTGGGCGCGCTGGCGCAACCGAAATGGATCCTGCCGCTCGATCCTGTCATCCGCAAGCGCCCGAAGCTCGACGTCGAGTGGTATTCACCGGTGGTCCGTGCCGCCTACCAGACCTATCCGGACGGCAGCACCCATCGCTGGGGCTTCCCACAGGAAGGCGACACGATGGCGCTGTACATCCGCGAGGACCTGCTTCGCGCACCTGGCGAGGCGGAGGCCTTCCAGAAGCGCTACAACCGCAAGCTGCCGGTGACCTGGGAGGATTTCGAGGCGCTGTCCTACCCGGATTTCCTCCACCTCATCGACTTCTTCAACCGGCCTGAGAAGGGGCATAACGGTTTCGGCTCGCAGTTCTCGCGCGAGTACGACTTCATAAGCGACCCGGTGATGTCGCTGATGAAGTCCGAGGGCGGCGACATCTGGAACGCGCAGACCGGCCAGGTGCAGGGCATCTACGACACGCCGGGCAACGCGCACGCGCTGCAGCAGTACAAGGACCTGCTGCGCTACGAGCCGCCGGGCGCAGTCAATTTCGGCATTGCCGAGTTGATCGACGCCTTCACACAAGGCAAGATCTTCTCCGCCTTGCAATGGGCGGCACTCGGTCCTGCGATGATCACCGAAAGTCTCAAGGGCAAGGTGATCGTTGTGCCGCCGCCCGGCTTTGCGGACGCCAGCGGCAAGCTGGTGCGCAACTACATCATCGGCGGCCAGCCCTGGGTGCTCAACGCGTTCAACAGCCGCGACAAGCAGACCGCGGCGCTGGACTTCCTGGAATGGTGGTACACGCCCGAGACCAGCCTCGCCTTCGCTCGCCACGGCGGCAATCCGTGCGACAAGGTGACGCTGAGCCGCGATGATTTCGACGCCATCCAGCCATGGTATCGCACATACAAGTACATGCTCGGTCACAGCAGCGACTTCTGGCACGACCCAGCCTATGCCGACCTGCTGTCGGTGCAGCAGGAAGCCTTCACGGCGTTCGCCACCAACCAGGTGAGCAACCCGGAAACCGCCCTGCGCTACACGGCCTGTCGCCAGCAGAAGATCCTGTTCGACGCCGGCACAGCACAGAAGGCGCCGACGGCGGCCTGCAACGGGATCCGGCTGTGAGATGAGCGACGCCAGCACCCTGCCGCGGGCCGGTGGTGCGGGTGTAACCCGGCGGCTCGGCGAAGCGCTCGCCAGCCGCCGGCTGCTGCCCACCCTGCTGCTGATGCCGGTCCTGGTGTTCTTCCTGATCTGGAACACGATCCCGACCCTGTGGCTGCTGGGCCTGAGCTTCTACCGCTACTCGCTCACCAGCGGCCGCCCGCCGATCTTCGCCGGGACCTACAATTTCATCAGCCTTCTCGAGGACAGCGAGGTCTGGTTCGGGCTGTCGCGCACCTTCCTGTTCGTCATCTGCGCGGTAGGCATCGAGACGCTGCTCGGGCTGCTGCTCGGGCTGCTGTTCTGGAACAGCCAGCGCCTGCCGGGACGGCGGCTCGCACTCACCCTGCTGTTCTCGCCGATGGTGCTCACCCCGGTGGCAGCGGGCACGTTCTGGAAGCTGATCTACGACCCAACCTTCGGCATCCTCAACAACGTGCTGCATGGGCTCGGGCTGGGCCGGATCGACTTCCTGGGCAACGCACACATCGCCTTCGCTGCGGTGCTGGCAGTCGATGTCTGGATGTGGACGCCGTTCATGGTGCTGATGACACTGGCCGCACTGGCGTCCGTGCCGAAGGCGGAACTGGAGGCGGCCGCAATCGATCGGCTCGGCTTCTTCCAGCGCCTGCGGCTGGTTATCCTGCACCACGGCAAGTTCATCCTGATGCTTGGCATCCTGCTGCGCACTATCGACTGCTTCAAGACGATGGACCTGATCTACGACATGACGTTCGGCGGTCCGGGCAACACCACGGAGCTGATCGCGCTCACCCTCTACCGGCGCGCCTTCCAGGTGTTCAACATGGGCTGGTCGTCGTCGCTCGCCGTGGTGCTGCTGCTGATCTCGATCGCGTTCACCGCAACCTTCATCTTCGTTCTGCACTCGCGCGACCGCAACGCGCCTGCCGGGGGCGATGCGCCATGAGCTGGCGGACGCATGCCTACCACGCCCTGCTGTGGCTCATCGTGCTGGTGTTCTTCGCCCCCGTGGGCTGGATCATTCTGTGCTCGTTCAAGACCCAGGCCCAGATCCTCGCCGTGCCGCCGCTGCTCGTGTTCCGGCCCACGCTCGAGAACTACGTGCACGTGCTGTCCGAGCCGTCCATCGTGCTCGGGCTGGTCAACAGCCTGGTACTGTCGATCAGCTCCGTGGTGATCGCGGTCGGGGTGTCGTTCCTCGCCGCCTTCTCCTTCTCCCGCTTCAAGCCGCGCGGCACGGACTTCCTGATGTTCCTGCTGCTGTCGATCCGCATGCTGCCGGGCTCGGCTGCGATCCTGCCGGTCTACCTGATGTATGTGGCCTTCGGCTGGAAGGACAGCTATCCGGCGATGATCCTGTTCTATGCGATGTTCTCGATCCCGTTCTCGGTGTGGATCCTGAAGGGCTTCATCGACGGCGTGTCGACCCGCTTCGACGAGACCGGGCTGGTCAGCGGTGCTGGCTGGCTCGGCATCATGACGCGGCTGATCTTCCCGCAGGTGCTGCCCGGCATCGTGGCCGCGCTGATCTTCAACTTCATCTTCGTCTGGAACGAGTTCCTGTTCGACTACGTGATCGGCGGGCCGGCCACGGCCAACATCCCTACAGTGTTGGCGACCGGGCTCTACAAGGGCGGCAGCACCGACTGGACGTTCGTCTCCACGCTGACCACGATCTACATCATCCCGCCGGTCGTCATCGTCTATGTCTTCCAGCGCTACCTCCTCGTCGGCATGACGTTCGGCACCGTGCGCGGCGAGGTCTGAGGATGGCAGCCCCAAGCCCCCTCTCCCCGCAGCGCCGGCTGGTGGCGCGCGCCGAGATCGTGCTGATCGCCTCCATGGGCGTGGGCTTCCTGCTGGTGCTGCAGACCTGGAGCTTCCCGCTCTACCAGGTCGGCTTGTCGCTGGTGCTGGTCGCCACCGTGCTCAACATCGCGGTCGGCAACCTGCCGCGCCAGGCCGGGCCGGCACGCGCGCTGGGCCTCACCGCATTCATCCTCGGCATCGTCGCCGCGGTGTTCGCGGCCGGCATCCTGCTGGTGCCGGTCTTCGCACAGATGGGACAGGGCGAATGAGCCTCGTCCGCTTCGAGGGCGTGTCGAAGAGCTACGGACGGCTCAAGGCGCTTGACGAGGTTTCGCTTGCCGTCGACAGCAGCAGCCTCACCGTGCTGTGCGGACCGCCTCGCGCCGGCAAGTCGGTGCTGCTGCGCCTGCTGGTCGGGTTGGAGGCGCCGGACTCCGGGCGGGTGCTGATCGACGAGCGCGACGTGACCCACCTGCCCGCCGCCGCGCGTCACATCGGCTATGTGCCGCAATCCTTTGCGTTGTTTCCGCACATGAGCGTGCGCGACAACATCGCCTATCCGCTGGTCCAGCGGCGCGTGGCACAGAGCGAGATCGACCGCAGGCTGGTCCCCGTAGCGGAGATGCTGCGCATCGCGCCGCTGCTCGGCAAGACCCCCAGCCAGCTCAGCGGCGGCGAGAAGCAGCGCGCGGCGATCGCGCGCGGCGTGCTGCAGGAGGCACCCGTCTTCGCACTCGACGATCCGCTGGTCGGCCTCGACTTCAAGCTTCGCGAGAGCCTGATGGACGAGTTGCGCGACATGCAAACCGCGCTTGGCGCCACCTTCCTCTACGCCACCTCCGACCCGCTGGAGGCGCTGACCATGGCCGAGCGGCTAGCGGTGCTCGATGCTGGGCGGCTTGTGGAAACGGGCGAGGTGCTCACGCTCTACCATGAGCCCAGCCAGTTGCGCAGTGCCGAGCTGATCGGCTTCCCGCGCTGCAACCGCCTGCCGGGGCACGTGAGCCAGGGGCGATGCCGCACGCCGCTTGGCGAACTGACGGTGGAGCTCCCGGACGGCGAGGTGGCGGTGCTGGTGCGGCCGGAGCATGTCGGGCTCGGAGATGGCGCCGACGAGGCCGGGCTCCTGCGGCTGCGCGCGCGGATCGGGCTGATGGAGCATCTCGGCGCCGAGTGCGTCCTGCATCTGCAGGCGGCGGGAGCCGGCCTGGTCGCCGTGCCTGCGACCGACCAGGTGGCCGGGCTTGCGGCGGGGGACGAGATCGCGCTCGCCATCGCCACGCGCCACCTGATGCTGTTCGACCCGGTCTCCGGACAGCGCCTGGCGGCCACCCGGGTCGCCGCCTATGCCTGACATCGTCCTCGACTCCCTCACCCGCGCGTTCGGCAACTTCAAGGCGGTCGACGATATCAGCGCCCGCTTCACCGAGGGCAGCGTCACCTGCCTGCTCGGACCGTCGGGATGCGGCAAGACGACGCTGATGCGCATGATCGCCGGCCTCGAGACGCCGAGCTCCGGGCGCATCCTGTTCGGGACGCGCGACGTGACCAGGCTCGCGCCACGACAGCGCAACGTCGCGATGGTGTTCCAGTATCCGGTGATGTACCGCACGCTCAGCGTCGAGCAGAACATCGCACTTGCCCTGCGCGACGAGCGCCGCTTGTCGGCGGCCGAGCGCGCCGCACGGGTGGACGAGGTACTCGGCGTGCTCGACCTTGCCGGCCAGCGGCATTGGGGCATCGACCGGCTCGACAGCGGAACGCGCCAGCGTGTCGCGGTGGGCCGGGCTATCGCGCGGCGCTGCGACGTGATCCTGTTCGACGAGCCGACGACGAACGTAGAAGTGCACTCCAAGCTCGAACTGATCCGCGCCTTCAACCGCTTCCGCATCGGCGGGCAGCAGACCGTCATCTATGTCACCCACGACCAGACCGAGGCGATGACGCTTGCCGACGGCATCGTGCTGATGCAGGCCGGACGGATCACGCAGAGTGCGACGCCGCGCACGCTCTACGAGCGCCCCGAAAGCGAGTTCGGCGGCTGGTTCCTCGGCACGCCAGGGATGAACTTCGTCGCCCCGACCGGCGAGCGGGACGGCGGGATCACGCTCGATATCACCGACCGGCCACTGCGCCGGCCGGCAGGCGGCAGCGACGGGCTGCGCGTCGGCATCAGGCCGGAGCGCGTCGAGGTGAGCGCCCAGCCCCGCCCCGGCGCGGTCGCGGCGCGTGTGCAACGCCGGGCGCTGACCATCGGCGGGCAGTATCTGCTGCTGCTCGAGACCCGCGGCAGCCGGCTGCGCGCGCGTGCCGATAGCGAGGGCGGGCGGCAACTCGGCGACGCGGTCTACCTGCGCTGCCCGCCCGAGCATCTCGCCTTCTTCCGCGGCGGACAGCGCCTCGCCGAGCCGCCGCAATTCCTAAGCAACCCCTAACAAGATGTCCGGAGGATCCCTGTCATGCCCGCTCACGACGTCAGCGTCATTGGGCTGATCTGCATCGACGTGCTCGGCCGACCGGTCACCGCCATCCCGCCAGGCGGCAACGCCTTCTTCATCGACCAGATCCGGCTGACTGTGGCCGGCACCGCCGGCGGCACGGTGGTCGATTGCGCCAAGCTCGGGCTGAACGCGCTGGCCGTGGGTGCCGTGGGCGAGGACGAGAAGGGCCGGTTCGTGCTCGACACGCTTGTGGGCTTCGGCATCGACACGCGGCGGATGCAACGCCTGGAGGGCGTGCACACCGCCGCCTCCATGCTGTGCGTCCGGCCAAATGGCGAGCGGCCCTGCCTGCATGTGCGCGGCGCGTCGGACGAGTTCCTGCTCACCGAGGCCGATTACGACGCTGTGCTCGACAGCCGCTTCGTTCATATGGGGGGCAACGGGCTGCTGGGACGGATGGACGGCGCGCCCACCGCAGCGCTGCTGGCCGCGGCCAAGGCCCGCGGCTGCATCACCACCTTCGACCTCATCTTCGCCGAACCTGCACTCATGGACAAGCTGCGCGGCGCCATGGCGCATGTCGACTACTTCATTCCCTCGATCGAGGAAGCCACGGCCCTGTGCGGCCGGACGGATGCGGTCGAGGCGGCGCAGTATTTCCTTGATCTCGGCGTGCGCAACTGCGTGCTGACCATGGGTGGAGAGGGCTGCATCATCGTCAATGAAGACGGCGTCACCCGCCTGCCGGCGCACGCGATCGAGGTGGTCGACACGACCGGCTGCGGCGATGCGTTCAGTGCCGGATTGATCGCGGGCCTGCACCATGGCTGGGACCTGGAACGGGCGGCGCGGCTGGGCGGGACCTGCGGCGCGCTGGTCGCCGGCGGCGTGGGTTCGGATGCCGGCATCACCAACTGGGACAGCACGGTGGCGGCGATGGACGAGCTTCCGCTGCGGTCGTTGTCGTGAGCGCCCGTGACGCGGGCCGCATCCGGCTGCTGGTCAGCGACGTCGACGGCACGCTGGTCCGCTCCGACAAGAGCCTGTCGCCGGCCACGCTGGCTGCGGCGCGGGCTTTGCGCGACCATGGCGTGCGGCTCGCGGTGGTCAGTTCGCGCGCCACGATCGGGCTCGACGTGCTGATCGGGCCGCTGGCGCTCGACACGCCGCGCGGTGGGTTCAATGGCGGCGTGATCCTGGCACCGGACGGCCACGTGCTGGAGGAGCATGCGATCCCGGAAGCCGCCTGCCGCGAGGCGGTGCGCCGGCTCGAAGCCGCCGGGCTCGATGTCTGGGTTTTTGCCGACGGACGCTGGCTGCTGAAGAACGAGGCGCTGGTGTTCATCGAGCATGAGCGGCGCTCGCTCAATGCCGACTATGAGGTGGCGGCGGATTTCGCGCCCTATCTCGCGCGCACCCACAAGCTGATGGGCAGCAGCGCTGATTTCGATCTGGTCTCCAGGCTCGAGGGAGAGCTGGCCCAGAGCTTGGGGCCCGGGGTGGCAGTGCACCGCTCGCAATTGTTCCACATCGACATCACCGCCGCGCAGGCCAACAAGGGGGCGGCGGCACTCTCCATCGCCCGCCTGCTCGGCATCGACCGCGGCGAACTCGCCTGCATCGGCGACATGAGCAACGACATCCCGATGCTGCAGGCGGCCGCCTTGCCGATCGCCATGGGCAACGCGCCCGACACGGTGCGCGCCCACGCGCAAGCGGTGGTGGCAGCGGCCGATGACGATGGCTGGGCGGAGGCGGTCGAGCGGCTGATCCTGCCGCGCGCGTGAGACGCAATCCCGCCTGCGCTCAGAAAACCATGTCGGGCTGCCGGCGCAGATAGAGCAGGCTAAGAAGGGCGACCATCAGCAGGATCGCGCCGCCGGCCACCGCATGATGGGCGAGCAGGGGGTAGTCGATATGCAGTCGCCGCGGCAGGACGTGCCGGACTCGGGGGCGGAGCATGATGAGGCCGAACAGAAGCCAGGCGCAGCCGCTGGCGAGCGCGGCGCAGAACAGTACGACCCCGGCATGCACCGCACTGCGCCCGGCGGGCATCAGGCCGAGGCCTACCGGCAGCAGGACCAGGAATGGCAGCCAGGCGAGCGGGACCAGGACCACGAGCCAGGGGCCCGGGTGCACCACCGTGGCCAGGAGCAGCACACCGAGCCCGAGGCAAAGGAACATGGCGGCAGCAGCGAGCGTGGCCGCGCCAATCGCCCGGCGGGTGGACAGGCCGGGGTGTGCGCGCGCAGCCGGCGCCGCCAGGAGCCAGGCGCTCGCCGCCGGGCGGGACAGGACAGCCACGCCCAGCAAGTAGAACAACGCGCTGGCGACGCCTAGCAACATGAGCACGGTCGAGCCAGTCTGCACGGCGGCAAGAACGGCAAGTGCGGCGACCAGTCCGCGCCAGACGACATAGATCCGCCGCCCCCAAGGACCACCGCGCAGCAGCAGCGCGCCGGCGAGCAGCAGCACGAAAGGGGTAAGCTTTGCGATGATGCGGCCCAGTCCGAACGGCAGGTCGGTCCCGTCCAGGGTGGGGAACTGCCGGGCAAGGCTCTGCGCGGCGGCCGCGGTATTCGGATCGGGCGAGGTGGGATGCACGATGGACCAGAGCGGCGGCACGGCGCTGACGATGAGCCACCAGGCGAGCAGTATGAGGCTGAGCGGACGGCGCATCGTGGACGATCCGGCTGGACACACAAAACGGTATCGAAACGTTCTGCGCTCCGCAATGGCACGCCGAATAACGGAGAGGGCGCGATGAGCTGGTCGGCGGAGACCTATGTGAAGTTCGAGCGCGAGCGGACGCGGCCGGTCGACGAGCTGCTGGCGCGGGTCGAAACGCCGGACGTGCGGCGGGCGGTGGATCTCGGTTGCGGGCCGGGGAACTCGACGGAGCGGCTGTGCAGGCGCTTCCCGCAGGCCGCCGTCACGGGGCTCGATCTTTCGGCCGACATGCTGGCGGCGGCCAGGCGCCGGCTGCCGGATGTCGGATTCACGCAGGCCGATATCGCCGACTGGCGCGGCTCGGACGGCTCGCTCGACGTGATCCTGGCCAACGCCTCGCTGCACTGGCTCGGCGCGCACGAGACGCTGCTGCGACATCTGCTCGCAGCCCTCGCACCGGGCGGCAGCCTGGCTGTGCAGATGCCGGACAATCTCGACGAGCCCAGCCACAGGCTGATGCACGAGGTCGCAGGCGATGGTCCCTGGGCGGACAGGTTGGCCCAGGTCAGCGAGGCTCGCGCCGGACAGCGCGCGGCCGACTGGTACTACGCGCAACTCGCCGGTCTCGGTGCCTCGGTCGATCTGTGGCGGACGACCTATTTCCACGCCCTCGACGGCGGCGCGGACGCGATCGTGGCCTGGGTCGAGGGCACCGGGCTGCGCCCGTATCTCGCACCGCTCTCGGCAGGCGAGCGCGAGCAGTTCCTCCTGCGCTACCGCGCGGCGGTGGCGAGGGCCTATCCGGAACAGCCCGACGGGCGCGTGCTGCTCGCCTTTCCGCGCCTGTTCTTTGTCGCCCGCGTCGATCCGGGCCGCACTCAGGCAAGCAGCTTGTAGAAGAACACCGTGTCGTGCGGGAGCCCGGCGGTGTTCAGCGAATGGCCGGGCATCGTGCCGAGCTCGGTCCAGCCCGACCTGCGGTAGAGCGCCTCGCCGGCGGTGCCGGCTTCGGTGTCGAGCATCAGCAGGGTGCGGCCGGCCGTGAGCGCCGCCTGCTCCGCCGTCTCCAGCAGCCGCCGGCCGATGCCCTGGCGGCGCACCGCGCTGTGGACCAGCATCTTGCCGATCTCGGCGCGGTGCGGCGCATTGGGCTGGGTGGCCAGCATGAGCAGCACGGTGCCGAGCAGGCGGGCGCCATCCTCGGCCACGAACAGGCGGCGCTGTCCGGAGGCGAGGCCCGGCAACTGGTCGCGCCAGAAGCCTTCGGCCTGGGTGCTGGTGATGCCGGCGAGGAAATTGACCGAGGCGCCGTGATCCACGGCGTCGCGCAGGATGGCGGCAAGCTCGCCGAGGCGCGCCGCCGCATCGGCAGCCGCGAGTTCGCGGATCGCTACGGCCACGGCGCGTGCGCCTCGATCTCGACGTCGAGCTCCGGGCGGCAGATATCGGCGCGCAGCACGCCGAGCGGCGGCGCGAAGCCGGTCTGGGCCAGCAGGCGTTCGACCAACGCCTGGTCCTCGAGGCGCCGCAGATAGACCTTGAGACGCAGGTCGGGCGCGCGCACCGCGCCGCCGGCCGCGTCGAGCACGGCGGAGAGGTTGCGCATCGTCTCCCCGGTCTGCGCCGCGACGTTGCCGGCGTGGCGGCTTTCATGGCCGACGATGCTCGCCGTGCCGGAGATGAACAGGTGGCCGGCGGCGATCGTGGCGCGCGCGAACAAGGGCGGCACGCGTCCGTAGCGCTCGGGATAGTCGAAGGCGCTCACCTGGCGGGGGTTCTCCAGGTTGCGACCGGGCGCGCGGCCGGCGAGGAAGAACAGCACCAGCGCCTCGCCCTCGCAGCCCAAGCCGCAGGCGGCCGGCGCCTGCGGTGCTGCCCGGCCGCGGGCGTGGAAGGCACGGGCGCGCCCCTCGTTGAAGGCCCGGTAGCGCTCGCCGCGCGGCACGCCCGCGATCAGGTCCGGACCGGTGATGGCGGGAATGTAGTTCGACACGCGCAGCAGGTTGGGGCAGCCCTCGCGCTCGATCAACGCGAAGATCGCCCGGTAGGCGGATTCCGCCGCCGCGGCGGCACCGGCTGGCCCAATCGCGCGGCGCAGCGTGCCGAAGCACAGTTCGCCGGTGGCGGCGAAGCGGAGATCAGCCTCGGTGCCGCGACGCACGGCAGCACCGGGCACGCGCCACACCTCGCGCAGGCCGCGCGTGGCGCCGAGCCCCACGGCAAGGTCTGCGGCCGCGCTGCCCGAGAGCGAGACGGTGCCAAGCACCTCCTGCGGATCGCCGGGTGTGTCGTCGTCGTCGAGATGGTCGAGGCGGAGCGGCTGCATGCTCAGGGTGGCCCGTTCAGGCGGCAAGCTGGCGCTGCAACGCGTCGAGAAAACGGTCGATGTCGCCGCCATGCTGGGCGATGTAGGCGGTGAAGTCGCTGCGCTTGGCCAGGCGCAGGCTCATCCCTTCCGCGGTGACGTCGATGATCTGCATCGGCGCATGGTCGGCCTCCACGATCCAGGCGACATGCACCTCCGGCTTGCCTTGCGGCTGCACCAGGGTGGGCACATAGATCCCGTCAGGCCGCGCAACCGGCTGCTGGACGATCACATGGCCGAGGCCGGTCTGGTAGCTGCCGGCGCGCAGCGCCACGGCGTTGGCCAGCGATCGGAGGAACAGCCCGGTGAAACGCTGCCGCTGCTCGGGTGTCGCGACGCGCCAGTAGCGGCCCAGGCAGAAGCGCGCGACGGCCGGGACGTCGACCACGCGCGCGATGAACGGCTCAAGCCGGCGCCGCTTCTCGGCCAGGGTGTCGGCACCCTGCAGGGCCTGGCCGAGCTGGCGTCCGACATCCTGGATGAACAGGGCGGCCGGGGCGTGACTGGCCATGACCACCGATGCCGCCGGCGACGACGCGACAGCGGCGCCCGCCGGCCGGGCCGCACCCGCCGGAGCGAGCGCGAGCGCGGCAGCCAGCAAGGCGCGGCGGCGACGAGGCGCCCGTGCCGGGCCGCTTACCCGAGCCGCTCCCCTCACCCCTCGCGGCACCCCTCCCGACACCCCTCCTGAGACAGACCGCCACCATCCGCGTCCCGCCATCGCCGACTGCCGCATCCCGGCCTCCCGCCTGCGCCGGTCCTCCCGGCGCGCCCCCGGCCACTACTCCGGGGAGGCCGGACATGCTAGACGCCGCCGCGCACGGGAGGCCGCAACCGCGATGCACATCCAGGCACGCAGAACCGGTGACGACGGGCGAACTCCCCCCGCGCAAGGCGCTCCACCCGCCGCGCCGCGCAGCGTCGCACAGCCAGCCGCGAACACCGCGTCGCGCTTGCCGGCCGGCTTCCTGCGGCGCGGGTTCGGCTGGATCCGCTATCTGGGCCTCGTGCTGCTCTGGGGCCTCGGCTGCTCGGGCTGGAGCCTCGCGGCTCCGCTCGTCGCCCGCCTGCTGCCACGCAGGCGACGGGCCGGGTTCGGCCGCGCTGGCATCCATCACGGCTTCCGGATCATGCTGCGGCTGATGCAGGCGAGCGGACTGTGCCGCTTCGAGCTCGACGCCCTCGACGGCCTGCGCGGCGCGGGGCCGCTGGTTGTCGCGGCGAACCACCCCAGCCTGATCGATGCCGTCCTGCTGGCCGCCCGCCTGCCGCGCGCGGTGTGCATCTGCAAGGCGACACTCTGGAACAACATCTTCCTGGGTGGCGGCATCCGGCTGGCCGGCTACCTGCGCAACGACGCGCCCCTGCCGCTGGTCCGCGCCGGCATCGCCACGCTGCGCGAGGGCGATCAGCTCGTCGTGTTCCCCGAAGGAACCCGCACCCTGCCCGGCCAGCGCCGGCTGCGTTTCCACCCCGGCTTCGCGGCCATGGCGCAGGCCGCCGGGGTGCCGGTGCAGACGGTGATCATCGAAAGCACGCCGTTCCTCAACCGCGACTGGCCGCTGTTCCGGCTGCCGCCGCTGCCGATCGTCTGTTCCGTGCGCCTCGGGCGGCGCCTGGCAGTCTCGGGCCCAACCCGGCCGTTCGTCGAGCAGCTCGAGCGCTATTTCGAAGCGGAACTGGCCGGCAAGCCGGCGCCGGAGTTCACGCCGAACACCACGCCGGACAGCAAACTGGACGGGTTGGATCGCTCCGGCCAGGCGCCGGCATGAGCCAGTCCGCGGCGTCCGGCACCCACCTGGTGCTCATCCCGAGCTACAACAGCGGCCCGCAGCTGCTGCAGACGGTGCGCGAAGCCCGGGCGGTCTGGAACCCGGTCTGGGTGGTGATCGACGGCAGCGACGACGGCTCCGGCCAGGCGCTTGCCGAAGCCACCCGCGGCGATCCTGGCGTGAGGCTGATCGAGCTGACGCGCAACGGGGGCAAGGGGGCGGCGATCCTTGCCGGTCTCGACGCGGCGGCGGCGGCCGGCTTCACCCACGCGCTCACCATGGATGGCGACGGGCAGCACCCGGCCGGGCTGATCGGCCGGTTCATGGACGCCTCGCGCGGCGCGCCGGACGCGATGGTGCTCGGCGTGCCGCGCTTCGGTCCGGAGGCCCCGGCCGCGCGGGTGCATGGCAGGCGGATCTCCAACCTGCTGACCGGGCTCGCGGTCAGGGCCGGCGGCGGTGCCGCGGCCACGCCTGGCGCGGGAGCGCGGATCGGCGACTGCCTGTTCGGCTTCCGGGTCTACCCGATCGCCCCGCTGCGCGACGTCATGCACGCCAGCCGCTGGATGCGGCGCTTCGATTTCGACGCCGAGGCGGCGGTGCGGCTGTGCTGGGCGGGCATCCGGCCGATCAACCTCGAGGCGGGCGTGCGCTACCTGCGGCCCGAGCAGGGCGGCGTCAGCCATTTCCGCTACGGGCGCGACAACCTCCTGCTGGCCTGGATGCACACGCGCCTGCTGTTCAGCGCCCTCGGCCGGCGAATGCCTCTGCGGACGGCCCGGCCGCGACGGCGGCATGCCTGATGGCCGCAGTCGTTCTTTCTTGAAAGAAAGAACCAAAGAACTTCTGTCCGACTGGATCCGGGCGGGTGCCAACCTCGCGGGCCCCATCGGACCGAAGTTTTTTTGCTTCTTTTTCTTCAGAAAAAGAAGAAGCCTCGCTCCGCTTGGATCGGCACGTGCGTGATCCCCTCTAGAAGGGGCGTGCGTCACCCGGGTCGGGCAGTGCCACGCCACACAGCCCGCGCGCGCGCAACGCGCCGAGCAGCTCTGGCAGGATCTCCAGCACGGCGGGACGACCGGCCGACGTGCGGGCGCAATTGCCGTCATGCAGGAGCAGCAGGTCGTCGGCGGCGAGGCCACGCAGCAGCCGTGCGCTGCCCGCCGCCGCGTCGCCGCGCACGCCGTCCAGCGCGCGGCGCGTCCAAGAGGCCAGGTGCAGCCCGGTCTGCTCCAGAACGGGCTGCAGCAGCGGGCTGCGCAGGCCCATCGGCGCACGGAACCAGGTCGGCGGCCGACCGGCGAGTTCGCCCAGCACCTGCTGGGCGAGGAGGATCTCGCGGCGCAGCGCATGGAGCGGCAGGCAGGCGAAGTGCCAGCGATGGTGCTCGCTATGGTTCTCGACCCGGTGGCCGCGCCGGACGATCTCGCCCACCAAAGCCGGGTGCCGGCGGGCGCGCGCGCCGATGCAGAAGAAGCTGGCCTGCATGCCCGCCCCGTCGAGCAGGTCCAGGACCACGGGCGTCACCAGCGGGTCGGGTCCGTCATCGAAGCTCAACCCGACCTGGCGCAGGCGTGGCCCGGGCGGCAGCCGGGTGAGGTTGGGGCCGAGCCAGTCGCAGGTCGGCACCATGCCCGCACCGGTCAGCAGCAGCTGGTCGGCCAGCACGGCGCCCGCAGCGACCCGCCAGGTCCGCCGCCTGACTGCCACCGAGCAGGCGGCGGCGACGTGCAAGGCCACCGAGGCGCGCAGGAAGCGGTTCACCGGACGGCGGCCCGAGGCGCTGTACGTAATGATTGCGAAACGTTGTCGCGGAAGGCAGGATGCGGCTCCGGTCCTGGCGGTCCGGTGGTGGCGGCAGGGCCCATCTCAGGGGCGCGGTCGAGTTGTCGGGTCCCGGGCGCTGCGCTAGAGCAGTCCGCCAGGGCGCCCGGCCTATGTTGGTGCCGCCCGGGCGTAGCCCTGCGCGGCGCCGGTCTTGAGTAAGAAGGTTGCATGCACTCGCCCACCAGCCACGCCACGAGCGGCCCAGCTTCACCCGACGCCGGCTCGTCCGAGCTTGCCACCTCCGCGGCGTCGCCGGCAGAGGCAGAGCGGGCAGACGCGAAGACGGAGGCCGGGTTCGAGCGCGAGATCGCGCGCCTGCTGGTCGACACCCTGCAGCTCGAAATCCCGGCTGACGAGATCGTGTCCGACGCGCCGCTGTTCCATGACGGGCTCGGGCTGGATTCGATCGACGCGCTCGAGATCTCGCTTGCCCTGTCGCGCCGCTACGGCATCGAGCTCAAGTCGGACGACGCGCGCAACGGCGAGATCTTCGCCAGCCTGAACAGCCTCGCTGGCCATATCGCGCGGAACCGCACGCGCTGAGCACCACCGAGCCGCTTTTCGACCGCGGCCCCGACGACATCCTGTTCCGCGGCCCCGACGGTGCGATCACCGCGCGCCGCTTCGCGGCCGAGGCGCAGGCTCTCGCCGGCCGCCTGCCGGCGTCGGACGCCATCATCAACGCATGTGCCGACCGGCTGCGCTTCACCCTGCTGTTCTGCGCCTGCGCGCTCGCCTCCAGGCTGTGCCTGCTGGCCGGCGACGGGGCCGAGGGCGCCCTCGCCTCGCTCGGCCGGCGCTTCGGCGCCGCACCGGTGCTGCGCGACACGCAGGTGGGCCTCCTCGGGCTCGACAGGGTGCCTGGCGACGTGCCGTCGCTGCCTTCGGGGCGCGCCGTCGCGGTCGGGCTGACCTCGGGCAGTACCGGCGAGCCGAACGCCACGGTCAAGAGCTGGGGCGAGCTGGTCGCCCGTTCGCGGGCGGCGGCCGAATGCTTCGGGCTTGCCGGCCAGACGGTGATCGGCACCGTGCCGCCGCATCACATGTATGGATTCGAGACCACCGTGCTGCTGCCGCTGCACGCCCCGGTGGCGAGCTGGTTTGGGCCCGCCTTCTACCCGGCCGACATACGCGCAGCCCTGCTCGCCCTGCCCGGCCCCGGCATCCTGGTCACCACGCCGGTGCATCTGCGCGCCTTGTTCGATCCGGCCCATCCCGAACCCTGGCCGCGGCCGCCGCAGCAGGTGATCTCGGCCACCGCGCCGCTCGACGAGGCGTTCGCCACAGCACTGGAAGAGGCCTGGGGAACACGGGTGTCGGAGATCTTCGGCGCCACCGAGTTCGGCTCGATCGCCCACCGGCGCACGGCCGGCGAACGGCACTGGACGCTCTATCCGGGCGTGCGGCTGAGCCTCGGACAGCCGGGCGCCGACGGTGATGCCGCACCGACCGTGGAAGCACCATGGGCGGCCCCGGCGGCGCTGCGCGACGTGGTCGAGCCGCTGCCCGGCGGCGCGGGCTTCATGCTGCTCGGCAGGCGGGGCGACGTGATCAAGCTGGGCGGCCGGCGCGCCTCGCTGACCGGGCTGACCCATATCCTCAACCGCCTCGAGGGCGTGACGGACGGGGTGTTCCTGGCCCCCGACGATCTCGAGACCCGGCCGAACGCCCGGCTGGTGGCGCTGGCCGTGGCACCCGGGCGCGAACCGCGGGCACTGCTCGACGCGCTGCGGCGCGAGATCGACCCGGTGTTCGTGCCGCGCCGGCTCATCCTGTGCAGCGCCCTGCCGCGCAACGCCACCGGCAAGCTGCCGCGCGCGGCACTGCTCGACCTTGCCGCGCGCGCCGAGGCGGGCGCGGCAAGGGCTGCCGGGGAGACCGGCGGGGAGGCTCTGTTGATCGCGGACGGCGATGCCGCCGGCTGACCTGCCGCGCCAGTGCGGCGAGTTCACGATCTCGTCGGGCCATCCCAGCCTCGCCGGCCACTTCCCCGGCGACCCGCTCGTGCCGGGTGTGCTGCTGCTCGACCACGCGCTCGGCCTGCTGGGGCGCGCCGGCACGGCGCTGCAACCGCTGCAGGTGCTGCAACTGCGCTTCCGCGCGCCGGTCCGGGCGGGGGAGCGGGTGATTTTGCGCAGTTCGGCCGCCGGCGGCCAGACCCTCGACCTGGCCGGCTTCGTGGAGGGTCGCGAGGTGTTCTCAGGCCGCCTGCGCCTGCCGCTCCGCGGCCGGCCCGACGCCGCGCCGGACGGATCGTGCCAGTGACCGACTGGACCTCTTGAATTGCTGGGCCCCGTGAACGGCCTGCTGTCGTGAACGGCTGGGCGGCCGACCAGGAGCGCGGCAGCCGCTTCATGCTGCAGGTCATGCTCTGGATCGCGCGCCATCTCGGCTGGCACGCCTCCTTGCTGCTGCTCTACCCGGTCAGCTTCTACTTCTATGCAACCGGTCGGCGCACGCGCCTGGCCTCGCGCGACTACCTGCGACACCTGCAGGGCAGGCGGGTGCGCGAGACGGAGGTGATGCGTCACATCTTCACCTTCGCCTGCGTGATCCTCGACCGGGTGTATTTCCTCATCGGCCGCGACCGCGCCTACCGGGTCGAGATCGAGGGGCTGGACGATCTCGACGCCACCCTCGCCCTCGGCCGCGGCTGCATCCTGCTTGGCTCGCATCTGGGCAGCTTCGAGGTGCTGCGCGCTCTGGGGCGCCGGGCGCCGGTGCGCGTCAAGCCGGTGATGTATCGCGACAAGCCGGGCCCGCTCAGCGACCTGCTGGAGAATCTCGACCCGGCCATCGCCGCCAGCATCATCGAGATCGGGCGGCCAGATGCCATGCTGCGCGTCCAGGAAAGCCTGCAGGCGGGCGAGATGGTGGGCTTCCTCGCCGACCGCGCCCCTTCGGGCGAGCGGACGGTGACGATCGACTTCCTCGGCGCGAAAGCCCGCTTCCCCACCGGGCCGCTGATCATCGCCGCGGTGACCGCGGCACCGGTGATGCTGTTCTACGGCCTGCGCACCGGCCCGCGTCACTACACGCTGCGCTTCGAGCCGTTCGCCGAGCGGATCGAGCTGCCCCGTGCCCGGCGCGAGCAGGATCTGACCGGCTGGGTCGAGCGTTACGCCGCGAGCCTCGCCGAGCGCTGCCGGGCGGCGCCCTTCAACTGGTTCAATTTCTACCCGTTCTGGGACGAGGAGCCGGCCGGCCGCGACGGACAGGCGGACGCACGGGCCGGAGCACAGGGGTTGGGGGAGGTCCGATGACGGTGCGCGGTTCGGCGCTGGCGGCCCTGGCCCTGCTGGTCGTGCCGGCGGGGGCGTCGCGCGCCGACCCGGGCGTGCTTGACCAGATCATGGCGCGCCTCGCCGCCGCCCCCTCGCGCGAGACGCGGTTCGTCGCCGACAAGCACGTCGCAGCCCTCGCCCAGCCCGTGCACAGCGCCGGACGCATGCTCTACCGCAAGCCCGACCATCTCGAGCAGATCACGCAGACCCCGCAGCCCGAGCGGCTGGTGATCGACGGCGGGTCTGTCTCGATCAGCAGCCCTGGCCAGCCGACGCGCCGGCTCGGCCTCGACGACAGCCCGGCACTGCGCATCCTGGCCGACACGCTGCTCGGCGCCGTTTCCGGCAATCGCGCCGCACTCGCCCGGCATTTCCGCATCGCCGAGCAGGGGCCGCTGCAGGCCTGGCGAATCACGCTGACGCCGGCCGGCAACGTCACCGCCCAGGTGGTCAGGATCGCCTATATCGACGGCGACGGGGCCGAGGTGCGGCAGATCGACATCGTGCAGGCGAACGGCGACGAGACCCGCATCACGCTGCAGCCGTGAGCGACCAGCCGCATCCGGGACGGCGCCCCCGCCCGGGCTCCCGCCCGCGCTCCCGCGCGCGCTCCCTGGGCCGGCGGCCCTGGCCCCTGCTGCTCGCCATGCTCGCCTCGCTGGCCTTCGCGGGCCTGGTGGCCCCGAGGCTGCGCGTCGAGAGCGACCTCACGCAGCTCATCCCGGCCGGAGGCGACGAGGCGAGCCGGCTGATGACCCGCCAGATCCGCAGCGGCGTGGCCTCCAGCCTGGTGCTGGTCGGGCTGGAAGGTGCCGACGAGGGCAGGCTCGCCGCGACCAGCCGGGGGCTGCAGGCGAGGCTGCAGCGCGAGCCGGGGATCATGTTCGCGCAGAACGGCAGCACGCTGCTCAACCCGGACACGATCGGTTGGCTGTTCGCGCACCGCTACCTGCTGGCGCCGAACACGACGCCGGCGGCGTTCACCGTCGCGGCACTGCACGCCGACTTCGTCCGCCTGCGCGCGGCCCTCGCCTCCTCCGCCTCGCCGCTGGCCAGCCAGTATGGCGTGCCCGATCCGACCGGCGCGCTGCCCGCCCTGCTCGGCGCCTGGCGGGGATCCGCAGCGGCGAGCCTGCGACACGGCGTCTGGTTCGCCCCCGAAGGTGGGCCGGGGCCTGATGGCGGGTCCGGCGCGGAACATGGCGCGGGAGATGGCGCGGGACCTGGCGGGGGACATCGCGCCGAGCCTGACGCGAGAGGCGGCGGGCACCCTGGGTCCGACGGGCCGCGCGCGCTGCTGGTGGTGCGGCTGCGCGCCGGCGCCAGCGACGGGGCGGCCCAGGTGGCGGCACTCGCGGCCCTGCGGCGCGACGCGGACGCGGCCGCGTCGGCTGCCGGGGTGGCGCATCTGCGCCTGCTGGAAGGTGGGGCGCCGGTGTTCGCACGCGCAGCACAGGCGTCCGTCGAGCACGACGTCCGGCTGCTGTCGGTCGCCTCGCTGCTGCTGGTCACCGGTTGGCTCACCTGGCGCTTCCGCTCGCCCTGGATGCTGGCGGCGATCGGGGTCACGGTGCCGGCCAGCTTCGCCGTGGCCTGCCTGGCCGTGCAGTTCGCCTTCGGCTTCGTGCACGCCATCACGCTGGGCTTCGGCGCCACCATGCTCGGCATCACGGTCGACTACCCGGTGCTGCTGGTCGGGCATCGCAAGATCGGCGAGCCGGGCCCGGACACCATCCGGCGCATCGGCCGCGCCTTCACCCTGTCCGTGCTGACCGCGAGCCTCGGCCTGTCCGGCATGATCGGCTCGTCGTTCCGCGGCATCGCCCAGCTCGGCCTGTTCTCGGTGAGCGGCATCCTCACCGCCGCCGCGCTGACCGGCTGGCTGCTGCCGCGGCTGATCGAGCGCGCCGGCCTGGCGCCGGCCTATGCCGGCGCCCGGGGGCGCCTGCCACGGCTGGAAGGCCTGCGCCGCTTCCGGCTGTGGGGCCTGCTGCCGCCCGCTCTCGCCCTGGCCGTCCTGGCCGGGCTGGGGGGCGTGCGGCTGGACCGCGATCTCGCCGCCCTGACCCCGGTGCCGGCGCGCCTCCTGGCGGGGGACGCGGCGCTCCGCGCCGATCTCGGTGCTCCCGATGTCGGCATCGCCGCCCTGGTGAGGGCGGACTCGCCGGACGGGGTGCTGGCGCGCGAGACCGCCCTGCTGCCCGCACTGGACGCGCTGCGGGCAGGTGGCAGGCCCGGCGCGGATGGCGCGTTCGACTCCGTCGAAATCGCCGCGCGGCTGCTGCCCGACCAGGCGACGCAGGCAGCCCGGCAGGCGGCGCTGCCCGATGAGGCGACGCTGGCGGCGCGCATCGGCGCGGCCCAGGCCGGGCTCGGCTTCACGCCGGCCGCCTTCGACGCATTCCGCCAGGCGGTGGCGGCGGCACGGGCCGGGCCGCGCGTGAGCCCCGGCGACCTGCCCTCCGACCTGCTGCGCAGCCGCCTTGATGCCCTGCTGTTCCGCGCCGACGGCGCCTGGTACGGGGCCGTGATCCCGACCGGGCTGCATGACGCGGCCGCCTTCCGCGCCCTGTTCGCCGGCCGGCCGGGCTGGCAGGTGCTCGACGTCCGGGCGGCGACCGGCCGGCTGGTCGGCTTCTACACCAGCCAGGCCTGGCCCGCGCTGCTCGCCGGCGGCGGGCTTGCCGTGCTGGTCCTGCTGGCCGGCACGCGCGACGCGTGGCGGGTGGCGCGGATCGTGGGCGCAATCGCCGCCACCCTGCTGGTCACCGTGGCCGTGCTGATGCTGGTACATGGCAGCCTGTCGCTGATCGAGCTCGTTTCGCTGCAGTTCGTCGGCGGCATCGGGCTGGACTATGCGCTGTTCTTTGCCCGCACCCAGATCGATGCGGAGGAACGGGCCCGCACGCTGCGCACGCTGGTCACCTGCAACGTCATGGCGCTGCTCACGTTCTCGCTGCTGTGCCTGTGCCGCACCCCCCTGCTGCGCCAGATCGGCGAGACGGTGTGCCTCGGCATCCTGCTGGCACTCGGCTTCGCGTTCCTGTTCGCCGGGCCAAGGCCCGGCACGGAAGGCGCGGGCGGGGACGAGGCACGCGCGTGATCCAGGGCGAGCGATGACGAAACTGCTGCTGTCCGCCTCGACCCTGGTGACCGCGCTCGGCGCCGGGCGGCAGGCGACCTTGCAGGCGCTGCGCGAGGAGCGCTGCGGCCTCGAGCCGTGCGCGTTCGCCGAGGTCACCGGCGGCCATGTGGGCCGCGTGCACGGCCTTGAGGAGGCCGGGCTCGGAGAGGCTGGAGCCGGGGAGGCTGGAGCCGGGGAGGCTGGAGCCGGGGAGGCTGGAGCCGGGGAGGCTGGGCTCGGGGATCGCTTCGCCCACTTCGACTGCCGCAACAACCGCCTCGCGGCACTCGCCCTGCGCCAGGACGGCTTCGAGGCGGCGGTGCGCGCGGCGGCGGCGCGGCACGGCGCGGGCCGGGTCGCGGTCGTGTGCGGCACCAGCACCTCGGGCATCCTGTCGGCCGAGAACGCCTACCGGGCGCGCGATCCGGCGAGCGGCCTGCTGCCCGCCTGGTTCCGCTATGACGGCAGCTACGACCTGTTCTCGCTGTCGCGCTACGTGGCCGAGCGGCTGGGGCTGGAGGGACCGGCGATGACCGTCTCGACCGCCTGTGCCTCCTCGGCGCGCGCCGTGCTGGACGCGGCCCAGCTCATCGAGGCGGGCGTGGCGGACGCGGCGGTGGTCGGCGGGGCGGACAGCCTGTGCCGGCTGACGCTGCGCGGCTTCGCCTCGCTCGAGCTGGTCTCGCCCGAACGCTGCCGGCCGTTCGACCGCGACCGGCGCGGGCTGTCGGTCGGCGAGGCGGCCGGCTTCGCGCTGCTCGAACGGCCGGATGACGTGCCCGAAGCAGCAAACGGCGGCATCGTGCTGAGCGGCGCCGGCGCGTCCAGCGACGGGTTCCACATGTCCTCGCCGCGGCCGGATGGCGAGGGCGCGGTGCTGGCCATGCGCGCCGCACTGGCCCGGGCCGGGCTCGCGGCGGAGGAGATCGACCACATCAACCTGCACGGCACCGGCACGCGGGCCAACGACCTGATGGAAGGCCACGCCGTGCGGGCGCTGTTCGGCGACCGGCCGGTGGCCTGCGCGTCGAGCAAGGGGTTGACCGGCCATTGCATGGGCTCGTCGGGCATCGTCGAGGCGCTGATCGCCGCCCTGTGCCTGGAGGAAGGGCTGCTGCCGCGTTCCTTCGGCCTGGTCGATCCCGATCCGGAGATCCCGATCCGGCCGCTCACCGAGACGCGCAGCGCGCACCTGCGCCACGTGATGAGCAATTCGTTCGGCTTCGGCGGGGTCAATGTCAGCCTGGTGCTGAGCAGGGCACAGGCATGAGCGGGATGGCGCGGTGATCGGGCTCGACGTGCTCGGCCTGTCGGTGCAGGCGCCCGGCCTGGCCGGCTGGGAGCAGGCCCTGCCGATCCTGCGCGGCGAACAGCGGCTCGATCCGGACGCGACGCTCGCCCTGCCCGCACCTGCCCTGCTCGCCGCCAACGAACGCCGCCGCGCGGGCCTGCCCGTGCGCCTCGCCCTGGCGGTGTGCGAGGCCGCGACCCGCATGGCGGGCCTGGTGCCGGGCGAAGCACCCTGCGTGTTCGGCAGCTCCAACGGCGACGGGGCGGTGGTGCACGAGCTGCTGGAGACGCTGGCCGGGCCCGACCCGGCGCTGTCGCCGACCCGGTTCCACAATTCGGTGCACAATGCGGTGGCCGGCTACTGGTCGATCGCCACCGGCTCCCGCGCGCCGGTCACCTGCCTCGGCTGCCACGATGCCACGGTCGCCGCAAGCCTGCTCAAGGCGGCCGCCGAGGCGGTGGCGACCGGCGGGCCGGTGCTGCTCTGCCTCTACGACGCGCCGATGCAGCCGCCGCTGGGTGCGCTGCGCGTCACCACGATCGGCTTCGCCTGTGCCCTGCTGCTGACACCCGCAGGCACGCGCCGCGAAGCGCTGCCCGCAGGCCGCATCGCGGTCGGCTACGCGCCGGGCGGCGCGGAGGCGGAGCCGGCGCCGCTGGACGAAGGCCTGCGCGCCCTGTGGTCGCGCAACCCGGTGGCGCGCGCGCTGGTCCTGCTGGAAGCCATCGCCCGGGAGGCCAGACGCGACCTGTGCTTTCCCTATGGCGGCGGACGGCTGCTGGTGCGCTGCGGGTGAGCGGCATCGGCCGCGACATGATCGCCGCGCTGATCCCTCACGCCGGCGGCATGTGCCTGCTCGACCGCGCCCTGTCCTGGTCGCCGCAAGGGCTGCAGGCCGCTTCGCTGTCGCATCTGAACCCGCACAATCCGCTGCGCCGCGACGGGCGGCTCGGCATCGTCTGCGGGGCCGAATACGGGCTGCAGGCGGCGGCATTGCACGGCGCGCTGGTCGGCGCCGGCGGTGCCGGACGGCGCGGCTATGTCGCCTCGCTCAGCCTGTCGCGCATCGAGGCCGTGCGTCTTGACGATCCATCGTTCGGTTTGCTCAACATCCAGGCCATGCTGGAGTTCGACGACCCGCGCGGCACGATCTACGGCTTCACCCTGCATGCCGCCGACGGCCGGCTGCTGCTCGAGGGCAGAGGCAGCATCATGTTCGGCCTTCCCGCCGCCTGATGCCCGGCCGGCGTGCCCTGGTCACCGGCGGCGCGTCGTCCATCGGACAGGCGATCTGCCGCAGGCTGGCGGCGGACGGCCATGAGCTGCTGATCCATGCCCATCGCAGCCGCGAGGCCGCCGAGCGGCTCGCCGCCGAGATCCGCGACGGCGGCGGTGCGGCACGCAGCCTGGCCTGCGATCTCACCGATCCCGAGGCGGCCGCCTCCGTGCTCGAGCCGCTCGCCGGCGACACGCCGCCGGTGCAGATCATCGTGCACAATGCCGGCGCCCATCAGGACGCGCCGATGGCCGGCATGTCGCACGGCCAGTGGCGCGACGTGCTGGCCGCCAATCTCGACAGCTTCTTCAACGCAACACGCCCGCTGCTGCTGCCGATGCTGGCCAGCCGCTGGGGTCGGGTCGTGGCCCTGTCCTCGGTCACCGCGGCACTCGGCAATCGCGGGCAGGCGAACTACGGCGCGGCGAAGGCGGGGCTTGAGGGCGCGGTGCGTTCGCTGTCGCGCGAACTGGCCAGCCGCGGTGTGACGGCCAACGCGGTGGCACCCGGCTTCATCGCCTCGCCGGCCACCGAGGTGCTGTTCGACGCCCAGGGGCGGCTCGACGCCGGGGTGCTGCGCACCGCCGTGCCGGCCGGCCGCCTGGGGCAGCCGGAGGAGGTCGCCGACCTGGTGGGTTTCCTTGCCTCCGAGCAGGCCGGCTACATCACCGGACAGGTGATCAACATCAATGGCGGGATGGTCTGATGGACGAAGCGATGCTCGCCGTGCCGCAAGCTGACGCGGAGCCTGTCGCTGAGGCCGGGGCTGGAGCCGGGGCAGGGGCCGGGGCGGCGGAGCCGTGCGACGTGCTGGTCATCGGCGGCGGGCCGGCCGGCTGCACGGCAGCGACCCTGCTCGCCCGCCAGGGCCACGATGTCGTGCTGCTCGAGAAGGACGCCCATCCGCGCTTCCACATCGGCGAGTCGCTGCTGCCGCGCAACCTCGCCATTCTCGACCGGCTGGGCCTGCGCCAGGCGGTGCACCGGATCGGGATCCTCAAGCCCGGCGCGGAGTTCATCGCCGATCCCGACGGCCGGCATGTCCGCTTCCCGTTCCGTCATGCGATGGGTGGCGGCGACACCCACGCCTACCAGGTGCGACGCGCCGATTTCGACCGGCTGCTGTTCGACGCGGCGCGCGACGCGGGCGTGCGCTGCCTCGAGCGGATGCGGGCGACCGGCGCCGAGCCGCCCGGGCGGGCCGGCGGGCGGCAGCTCATCCGGGCGCGATGCGGCACGACCGGCGACGAGCGGCTTTTCGCGCCGCGCTACCTGCTCGATGCATCCGGGCGCGACACGTTCCTGGCCAGCCGGGGGGCGGGGCGGATCGCCGACAAGCGCAACAGCACGGCGGCGCTGTACGCGCACTATACCGGCGTCCCACCGATCTCGCCGGCGAGCGAGGGCTATATCTCGGTACACCTGGTCGAGGATGGCTGGTTCTGGTTCATCCCGCTGCCCGACGGGGTGACCAGCGTGGGCTTCGTCGGCAACCAGAGCGCGTTCCGCGAGCGCGGCAGGCTGGCACCTGACGCGCTGTTCGCCGCACGGATCGCGGCGAGCCCCACGGTCAGCGCGCGCATGAGTGCTGCGCGGCGCGAAACGCAGGTGCAGGCAACCGCCAACTACTCCTACCGGGCGGCACGCTCCTGGACCGCGTCGAGCTGCATGATCGGCGACAGCTTCGCCTTTCTCGACCCGGTCTTCTCGTCGGGCGTGCTGATGGCGATGACCGCGGGCGAACTCGGCGCCGAGACCGCGAGCCTGTGGCTGCGCGACCCGGTGCGCGGCACGGCGCTGGCCCGTCGCCAGGAGCGGCGCATGCGTCGCGCGCTGGATCGGATCGGCTGGCTCATCTACCGGATCAACCGCCCGGAGATGCGCACCCTGTTCATGTCGCCGAGCAACCAGCTGCGCATGCGCGACGGGCTGGTCTCGCTGCTGGCCGGGCATCTGGAGCCGGACCGGCACAGCCGCCTGCCGCTGCTCGCCTTCAAGCTGGTCTATTACGCCATGCGCCTGGGCAGCGAGGCGGCGCGCCTGGGTGGCCGGCTGCGGACGCACGCGCGGCCGGCACGCTCCCTGCCGGCAGCCTGACGAAAATCGATCGGCCATCTTGCCGCCCGCAGATGAAGCTGCCTTAATGATACGGCGTCCAGTGGCGCGAGCCGTGCGGCACTTCCTCACACGCCGTGCGGGCAGAGTCTGGTGCGAGTATTCACCCGATCGGACGATTCCGGGCGATCGGGATCTGCTGTAGCGTCCCGTGCCGGAGCGGACACGGCACCGATGGAGACCGACTAGCCTAGCCGACCCGCCCGAGCCTACCCGCCGGGGCCAGTGAGATCTCCAGGCGGAGCGGGCCGGAACACCTGCACGACGCGGCCGGGCGAAGATGTCCGGCGCCCCGCATCCCGAAGCGCTTGCGAGACGCCCCGATGACCCGACTGACCGTCCCTTGCCGACGCAACTTCCGCTCGGGCCCGCCTCGATGACCTATCACGATCGCCCGGCGCGTCAGGCGGGCCGATGGTCGCCGGCGCACGCCGCCACCAAGGCTGGCGACCCGGTCGGCCTCGGAGGGGCCGACCCGCAGCGCATGGCGCACGCGATCCGCTTCCTGGCCCTCGATGCGGTCGAGCGGGTCGGCGAAGGCCACCCGGGCGCGCCGCTCGGTTGCGCCGACCTCGCCACCGCGCTGTTCACCCGCCACCTCAAATTCAATCCGCGCGACCCGCTCTGGTTCGACCGCGACCGCTTCGTGCTGTCCAACGGCCACGGCTCGATGCTGCTCTACGCGCTGCTGCACCTGTCGGGCTACGAGGCGATCGGGCTCGACCAGATCATGACGTTCCGGGAGCTCGGCTCGCATTGCGCGGGCCATCCGGAATACATGCCGCAGGCCGGCATCGAGACCACCACCGGCGCGCTCGGCCAGGGGATCGCCAACGCGGTCGGCATGGCGGTGGCCGAAGCCTGGCTGTGCGACCATCTCGGGCCTGAGCTGGTCAATCACCGCACCTTTGCGATCGTCGGCGACGGCTGCCTGCAGGAAGGTGTCGGCCAGGAGGTGATCTCGCTGGCCGGCCATCTGCAGCTCGGCAAGCTGTGCTTCCTGTGGGACGACAACCAGATCACCGACGACGGCCCGCTGTCGCTGGCGCAGAGCGACGACATGCAGGCGCGTTTCCGGCTGAGCGGCTGGCACGTGCAGTCGGTGGAAGGCCATGACCAGGACGCCGTCTCGGCAGCACTCGACCGCGCGGCCGCCGATCCGCGTCCGTCGATGATCGCCTGCCGCACCACCATCGGCCTTGGCCTGGGCAAGGTGGAGGGCCGGCGCGCCGCGCACAGCGGCAGGGTCACCGCGGACGACGTGGCCGAGGCGCGCGCGCGCTTCAACTGGCCCTACCCGGCCTTCGCCACCCCGGACGAGACCCTGGAGGCGTGGCGGGCGGCGGGGCGGCGCAGCCTGCCGCGCTGGCACGAATGGCAGCGGCGCGTCGCCGCGCTCGATCCCGGACGTCGCCACGCGCTGGACCGGCTGCGGGCGGGCGAGCTGCCCGCGGGCTGGCGCGACAGCCTGCGCGCGCGCGCCTCGCGCGCCTGCCTCGAACGCGTCACGTCGGCCGGCATCCAGGAAGCAGGCGACATCGTGGCGGAGCTGTCGGCGCGGATCCCCGAGCTGCTCTCCGGCGCGCCCGATCTGGAGGGCTCGACGAAGCACAAAGGAAAGCTCAAGGCGTTCACGGCGCAAAACCGAAGCGGACGCTACATCCATTACGGCGTGCGCGAGCATGCGATGGGCGCCATGCTCAACGGCATGGCGGCGCATGGCGGCATCCTGCCGGTGGGTGCGACCTACCTCGCCTTTTCCGACTATGCCCGCCCGGCGCTGCGCTCGGCGGCGCTGATGGGCCTGCCGGTGCGCTTCGTGTTCAGCCATGATTCGATCGGCATCGGGCGCAACGGGCCGACCCACCAGCCGGTCGAGATCCTGGCCGCCCTGCGCGCCATCCCGAACATGCTGGTGCTGCGTCCGGCCGACGCGGTGGAAACCGCCGAATGCTGGGAGGCGAGCCTCGACCACCGGACGGGGCCGAGTGCGCTGATCGTCTCGCGCCAGCCCCTGCCCTGCGTGCGCGACACGACGCAGACCGGCAATCTCAGCGCGCGCGGCGCCTACGTGCTGGCCGAGGCGGCAGGCGGCGCCCGGCGCGTCACCCTGGTGGCCACCGGCTCGGAGGTGGCCATCGCCCTCGCCGCCCGGCAGCTGCTGCAGGCCGAGGGCATCCCGGCCGCCGTGGTCTCCATGCCCTGCTGGTCGCTGTTCGATGCGCAGGATGACGCCTACCGCCGTTCGGTGCTTGGGCCGGGCACGGTGCGCGTCGCGGTCGAGGCGGCGGTGCGCCTGGGATGGGATCGCTATCTCGGCGAAAGCGGCGCCTTCGTCGGCATGAACGGCTTCGGCGCATCGGGCCATCCCGACGACCTGTTCCGCCATTTCGGCATCACGCCGGAGGCCGTGGCCGAGGCGGCGCGGCGGCGGCTGTAGGCGCCGGCGGCGGTCGCGGGCCCGCGACCGCTGGCCCGCCGCCGGCCTCCCGCCGCCAGCCTGCGGCATCCGGCCTAGCGTTCCGCTTCGCCGTTCATGATCCGGTAGGTGCGCAGCACCTGGCTGTCGTCGAGATGGCCCTCGCCGCGGCCGGAGGTCGCGAGGAACAGCTGGTGCGCCGCTGCGGCCAGCGGCAGGGCGGTGCGTCCGTCGCGGCCGGCCTGCATGACGATGCCGAGATCCTTGACGAAGATGTCGACCGCGCTGGTCACTTCGGGCTGCTGCTGCAACATGCGTGGGCCGCGGTCGCGCAGCATCCAGCTCGAGGCCGCCGAGCCGGCCAGGATCTCGAGCGCCACCTCGCCGTCCACACCCATCTGCTGCGTCAGCGACAGGGCCTCGGCGGCGGCGGCCAGATGGACGCCGCACAGGAGCTGGTTGACGGTCTTCACCGCGGCTCCCTGGCCGGGCTCGGTGCCGACATGGAAGATCCGGCCACCCACGGCGCGGAGCACCGGCATGGCGTCGTCGAAGGTGTCGGGCGGGGCGGCTGCCATGACCGTCAGCGTGCCGGCAGCCGCACCCGCCGTGCCGCCGGAGACGGGTGCGTCCAGGAAGCGCCGCCCGGCGGCCAGAACGCGCCCGGCCAGGCTCCGCACCGCGGCTGGCGGACAGGTGGCACTCAGCATGACGATCCCGCCCTCCGGCAGCGCCAGCAGCGCGCCGTCGGCGAACAGAACCTGCTCGGCCTGGCTGGCATCGACCACGGTCAGCAGCAGAAGTGCGGCACCGCTCGCCGCCTCGCGCGCGTCGCGTGCGGCCCGTCCGCCGAACGACACGAGCGCATCCGCCGCCGCCGGGCGACGCACATAGGCGTGCAGCTCGAAGCCGCCGGCCACGAGATTGCGCGCCATCGGCAGGCCCATGGCGCCGAGCCCTACCATGCCCAGCCTGCTGCCGACCGGCACGGACGCTCCACGGGTGACACTCATGCAGTTCTCCTCGCGTTGCGCGTCGGCGTTTGCACCAGATGCGGTGATTAGCAAGCCCGGAGCGAACCGCCTGCTACGCCCAAAGAGGTAGCGCACAAAGATGCTGCCTGCACCAAGCGATTTGTGTTGCGCAACCGGAATGAATTAGCTAGACGTTTAATCGTTGCGCGACGTCTCCGATGGAAAACTTACAGACTTGCAGAGGCGGATCGGGTTCGGTCACGAGCCGCCGGCAACTCGGGAACGAACTTCTAAGACCAACGGATGAGTCGATCTTATTTCGTCGGTCGCCTAATACTACCGGGCCGACGACGACCACACTGCGCGCGGAAGAAACCGCAGCAGGCTGGCCCTCACGGCCTCGGACAAGGCCCGCAAGCATTGTCCAACCGAAACGACGAGACCGGCGCCGGACGACCTCCGAAAATTCCGCCGCGATCCTGCCCGACAGTCTGAGAGACCACTTGACCACCGTCCGGCCCCGGCGCGCCAGCACGCGTGCCCGGCGAGCCGCGGTCCCTTGCGACCGCTCATCACCCTGTCTTCTGCAACACGCGAAGGACGCGCCATGACCCAGGCCCACAGCATCAGCGCCACCCTCATCCCCTGGCCGCTCGGCGACGCCCCGCGTGCCGCCAACATCCCCTGGCCGCTCGGCAACGCACCGCGCGCCGCCAACATCCCCTGGCCGCTCGGCGACGCCACGCGCCTGGCCGCCTGACGCAGCAGCCAGCGCGTCCGTCATGCGCTCGTCCCGGTTCGCAGGCTGGGCACAACCAACGCCGCGACCCGGCGTTGGCCTCCGTGCCGGAGCCCGACGGTGGGCACGGAAGAGCTAACCGGCCTCCCGCTCCGGAGACCGGTCAGATCCGGCCAGCGTCACTTCTGGGAACGAGGCTCATGATCAAGCAAGGCGACAGCATTCCGTCGGTCACTCTCGCACAAGCCACCGAGGACGGGCCCCAGCCGATCACCACCGACGAGATCTTCCGCGGCAAGACCGTGGTCCTGTTCGGGGTTCCCGGTGCCTTCACCCCGACCTGCAGCGCGCGACACCTGCCGGGCTTTGTCGAACAGGCCGAGGCACTCCGTGCCAAGGGTGTGGACACCATCGCCTGCATCGCGGTGAACGATGCCTTCGTCATGCAGGCGTGGAAGCGCGACCAGAAGGTCGGCGACACGATCCTGATGCTGGCCGACGGCTCGGCCGATTTCACGCGCGCCGCCGGTCTCGAGCTCGACCTTCAGGCGCGCGGGCTCGGCACGCGCAGCCAGCGCTTCGCGCTGATCGCCAAGAACGGCAAGGTGATGCATGTCGCGGTGGAAGAGGGCGGCAGCTTCGACGTCAGCAGCGCCGAGAAGGTTCTCGCCGCACTCTGATCTCGGCCACGGGCTCCGGGATGCGGCACTCCGCCCGTCCCGATCTCCGCTCTGCCGGCCTCGGCTCCGTGCGCCGCCCCCGGCTCTTCAGCTCCGCGCGGCCCAGGGGTGCGCCGACGTGGCTAAGGGCTGCCGAGCAGAGCCGTGTTGCCGATGAAGAGCGGCACGGAGATCCGGGTGGCGAGCAGGAGGAAGGCGCCGGCCAGCATGCAGATGCCCAGCACCCACTCACCGGATGCCTCCCGCAGCGAAGGACGGGCCCGGAGTTCAGCGTCCGTCATTTCGATCCGCATCGGCCTCTCCTTGGCGCAGCAGCCTTGGTCTGCAGCAAGACGCAACAACGTGCCTCCCCGCCGGCGGTTTCCCTGATCGGCACTCACACCATCCGCTCGCCTTCGCGCCAGACCTCGAGCACTTCCAGGGCGTCGTCGGTCACCACAAGATCAGCGCGCAGGCCAGGGTGCAGGGCGCCGCGATCCTCCAGTCCGAGATAGCGCGCCGGATTGAGGCTCAGCAGCCGTGCCGCCCTGGCGAGCGGGACTCCGGCCGCGACTGCGTTGCGCAAGGCCTGGTCCAGGGTGAGCACGCTGCCGGCGAGCGTGCCGTCCGCGAGCCGGGCGATGCCGCCGCTGACGCTGACCGGCCGGCCGCCCAGTTCGCTGTTCCCATCCCTCTGGCCACCGGCGCGCATGCAGTCGGTGATCAGCAGCAGCCGGTTGCCGATTGCCTTGTGCGCCATCAGGAACAAGGCGGGATGCACGTGGTGGGTGTCGAGGATCAGCTCGGCATGTGCCGCTTCCGAGCCGAGCAGCGCCCAGGCGAGGCCGGGGGCACGCGCCTCGATCCCGCCCATGGCATTGAACAGATGCGTCCCGCCCACCACCCCGCCGGCCGACAGCACGGCCTCGATGGCGGCCTGCGCCTGCTCGAAGCTGCAGGCCGTATGGCCCAACGAAACCCGCACGCCGGCTGCGGCGAAACGCCGCATCGCCGGCAGCGCGCCGTCGAGTTCGGGCGCGATGGTCACCACCCGGACAATGCCGGCGGCGAGTGCTGCCTCGACCCGCCGGCGGTCGGGCGGGACGGCGAAGGGCGGTTGCGCCCCCAGCCGCTGCGGGCTGAGGAACGGCCCTTCCAGGTGGGCGCCGTGAATGTCGGCTCCCAGCCGGACCCCCTCGGCGCGCACCGCGCCAACGGCGGCAAGGGCGGCGAGCACCTCGTCCCACGGCCGCGTCATCGTCGTCGGCAGCAGCGTCGTGGTGCCGTGCGCGAGATGGAACCGGGCCAGGGTGCGGATCCCCTCCGCCCCGTCCATGCAGTCGCCGCCGCCGCCGCCATGCACGTGGGTGTCGATGAAGCCCGGCAGGATGAGGCGCGAGCTCGCCTCCGGCCGCGCCTCGACCGAGCGGATGCGGTCGTCGAAGCCGATGGCACCGGCGAGCACGCGGTCGGGCAGGACGATCTGGCCGCTCAGGGTCGGCATGACTGGCCTCGCAGGCGATGTCGCGGGGGGAAAGGACCCCGGCCGACACTCGCCCGCCGGCGCCGCGCGAGGCAAGACAGGCGGCGGACGAGAGGCTATGTCCGCGGCGTCGGCCCGGCGTCAGGGCGGGCAAACCCTCGAGCCGGATGTCCGCGATGACACTCGATCAGCTACGGATCTTCGTCGCCGTGGCCGAGCGCCAGCATGTCACCCGTGCGGCCGAGGCGCTCGGGCTCGCCCAGTCGGCGGTAAGCGGCGCGGTCGCGGCCCTCGAGGCGGATGTCGGCGTCAAGCTGTTCCACCGGGTCGGGCGGGGTATCGCGCTCACCGACGCGGGGCGGCTGTGCCTCGAGGAGTCGCGCGCCGTGCTGGCACGGGCCGAGGCGGCCCGCCTGCGGCTTGCCGAACTGGGCGAGCTGAAAGGCGGCAGGCTGCGCCTGCACGCCAGCCAGACCATCGCCAGCTACTGGCTGCCCAGACACATGGTCGATTTCCACCGGCGCCACCCCGCCGTGCAGCTCAGCCTGCGAGTCGGCAACACCGCCGAGGTTGCGGCGGGGGTGCGGGAAGGCGAGGCCGATCTGGGCTTCGTGGAGGGCGAGATCGACGACCCGTTGCTGCGGGCCGAACCGGTCGGGCTGGACCGGCTGGTGCTGGTGGTGGCGCCCGACCACCCGTGGTGCCGCGAGCCGCCGGCCGGTGCCGCCGGCTTGCGCGAAAGCCGCTGGGTACTGCGCGAGCCAGGCTCCGGGACTCGCTCGGCGTTCGCCTCGGCCCTGCAGGCAGCGGGCACGGGGATCGAGGCGCTGGCCATCGTGCTGGAGCTGCCGACCAACGAAGCGGTGCGCGCGGCGGTAGAGGCGAGCCCGGACTGCGCCACCGTCATTTCCGCCTCCGTGGCAGCGCCCAGCCTGGAGGCCGGCCTGCTGCACCAGGTGCCGTTCGCCCTGCCCGAGCGCGCATTCCGTTCCGTCCAGCATCGCGAGCGCTACCAGAGCAACGCGGTGCGGGGCTTCCTTGCGATGATCGCCGAACGCCGCCCGCGCGGGCGCTGACCGGCCGTTGCTAACCGGTGGCCGCTAACCGGTGGCCGCTAACCGGTGGCCGCTAACCGGTGGCCGCCCTGGCCGCCCTGGCCGCGCCGGCACCAGGCTCGGCCGGTGCGAGGGCGGCCGCCTCCTTCGCCGCCGCCATCCGGCGCGGCAGCGGGCCGTTCGGAAGAGCCAGGCGGACGGCGGCCAGCACGCTGCGCGGGTGGGAGGGATAGGCGTCGCCCGCGAACTCCGGCAGCCGCAGTCCCGGGTCGTCGAGGGCGGCCTGGGCCTGCCGGGCGGCGGCCGAGGCGAGGCTCTGGGCCTTGGGCCACTCCATGGCCCGCAGCACGCGCGGCTTGACCACCATGACGGCGAAGGCGTGGAACTCCTCCGCCTCCTCCCACATGTCGAAGCCGGGCGCCTCGATCCCGCCAGGCAGGCCTTCCGCGATCAGCAGGCAGGTCGAGGCGTCGTTGGCGAGCGCCTGCGCGTCGTCGGGATCGACGTTGCGGTTCTCGTAGGCGAGCAGGAACGGGTTCTTGCCGGTGCGCGCGCTCCACTCCTGGAAGGTGGCGACGCCTCCAGGCACGGCTCCAGGCTTGGCCCACCGTCAGGCGAGGTTGCGCGCCAGCAGCGCGCCGCGAAGCGCGCGCCGGTCAGGGCAAGGACGATGTCGCCAGGCGAACCCAGCCGCACCAGCCCGTTGGCGCCGAGACGGACAACCATCTCGGACAGGGTGGGCATGTAGAAGTCGCGCGTGCGCGGAAAATCGAGGATCGCGATCCTCATCTGTTCGTCGACCGTCATGTCGCGGCCGGAAATGCGCTCGGATCCGGAGGAGAAGCCGGGCAGCTCGCCCGCGCGCCGGCTGCGGTCGGCGGCCGCGATGTGGTGGCGCCACAGGCTCACCCGGTCGCGCACCACCTTGGCGGCGGCGCAGCCTACCTCCGTGCCCGATTGCTCGAGTTCGGCCGCCATGCGCTCGGCCTGCGAGGCGAGGCTGGTCGCGACGTTGCGCGACAGGCGCAGCAACAGCCTGGGATCATAGGCGACGGCGGTGAAGGCGAAGTTCGGCGCGCGGACCGCATCCGCCTTCCGCCAGCGCGCGTAGGCGTCCGCCACCCCGTGCCGCATCAGCCAGCGGTCGTGCAGCAATTCGAGCTGGGCAGCCGTCTGCATGAACTGCGTGTCCCTGACGCCGGCTGTTCAAGCGGACCGGTGGCTCGCTCGGGCCTGCGGGTAAAAGAAACGATAACGTAACGTTCAAGCGGATACAATCGGCTTGCGGCGGCAGCCTTCCTGATGGTGGCTCCCCTGATGGTGGCTTCCCTGGCGGTGGCCCCCTTTGGCGCTGACCCCACCTTGGCCTTGGAAGGCCAGCGCCGCCGAACGGGAGCCTGGTGCAGGCACGGTGCGGGGCGGGCGCACGCCGGACACCGGCCTAGCGCTTCGGGGCTCCGATCCGCGGCGTGTTGTGCACGCTGCCCTCCATCCGGGTGCCGGCGAGGTTGGCGTCCGACAGGTCGGCACCGCTCAGGTCGGTGAAGGCGAGGTCGCCGCCAACCAGGATGGACCCACGCAGGTCCGAGCCGGCGAGGCGCGCCCGGGTCAGGCGGGCGCGCGTGAGATCGCTGGCCCGGGGCGCGCCGCGCTTCATCGGCATCGGTGCTAGGCGGGTGACGATCAGGTCGGCGTTGCGCAGGTTGGCACCGCGCAGCCTGGCGCCGCGCATGTCGGCACCCTTGAAGTCGGCCTGGCGGGCGTCGATGCCCGACAGTTCCGCACCCAGCAGGCGGGCGCCGCGCAGGTTGCCGCCGCGCAGCACGCAGCGCTTAAGGTCGGCGGCACTGAGATTGGCACCGGACAGGTCGCACTCGCTCAGATCCAGGTCCGACAGCACCGCCCGGCTGCCCCGGGCACCGCCGGTCTCCACCCACTGCTCGTGCTCGGCGAGGATCGCCTTCAGCCGCTTGGTCAAGGCGTCAAGCCGGCGCGCGGTGCGGATCCGGGTCAGGTCCGCGCCGTCCGTGCAGGCGTCGTCGAGGGTCGCGGCGATCAGGCTGGCGCCGGACAGGCGGGCGGTGGCGAGGTTGGTGGCGTGCAGGATGGCACCGTCGAGATTGCAGTTCTCCAGCACGGCGCCGCCCAGGTTGGCAGCACTCAGGTCGCAGCCGGCCAGGTTGGCGCGGCTGAGATTGGCATGGCCCAGCGCCGCGCGGCGCAACTGCGCATGACGCAGGTCCGTCTCGGTGGCGAAATCGTCGGCCCGGATGATGCCGGGTGCATCCACGAACCCGTCCGGGGCCGCGCTGATGCCGCGCGTGGCGGCAAGGCCCGCCTCGCGCGACCAGACCAGCAGGGAGCCCGAGCGCAGGTCCGCCGCAGTCAGGTCGGCATCGTCGAGGCAGGCGCCGCGGAGCAGGGCGCCGCGGAGATCGGCCCGGGCGAGACGGGCGGCCTGCAGGTTGGCGCCGCGCAGGTCCGCACCGAACAGCGACGCGTCCGACAGGTCGGTGGCCGAGAGGTTGGCGCCCGCCAGCCAGGCGCCGCTGAGGTCCGCACCCGCCAGATCGACGCCCGACAGGTCCATGCCGCGCAGGTCGCGCATCTTGAGGCTGGCGCGCAGTCCGCCGACGATCCGGCTGCCGCGCATCACCTGCGAAAAGCGCAGGTGGCGGGCGATGATCCGCTGCAGATCGGGGGCCGGCAGCTTGGAGAAGAACGCCGCGGCATCGGGAGCAGGCGCGGCCATGACCTGTCTCCGGTTCGCCCCACCGAGCGATGACGAAACGTTAGGCGATGCTCACCGCTCTGTCAAGTTTTTTGGATCCGTCCCGTGCCCGCGCGTCCCTTGCGATTAGCGGCCGGTTAGTCCTGGCGGCCGCGCTCGGCGAGTTGGGCGCGTCGGGCGGCACCCTGGCGGTCGAGCATCCAGCCGGGATATTCCGGCGGCAGGCGGCTGGTGTTGTCGAGGGTGGCCAGCTCGTCAGATTCCAGCCTGATGTCGACGGCGCCCAGGTTGTCGTCGAGCTGCTCGATGCGCTTGGCGCCGACGATGACGCTGGTCACCACCGGCTGGTGCAGAAGCCAGGCTAGGGCGATGCGCGCCACCGACACGCCGCGTCGTTCGGCGATCGGGCGCATGGCGTCGACCACGGCGAAGCCGCGCTCGCGGTCGACCGGCGGGAAGTCGAATTCGACCCGCCGGCTGCCCTGCTCGCTGCTGCCCTCGCGGCTGTATTTGCCCGACAGGAGGCCGCCGGCCAGCGGGCTCCAGACCAGCAGCCCGACGCCCTCGCTGAGCAGCATCGGCACCAGCTCGCGCTCGAGGTCGCGGCCGGCCAGCGTGTAGTAGGCCTGCAGGCTTTCGAACCGGGCCAGGTTGCGGCGCTCCGCGATGCCATGCGCCTTCATGATCTGCCAGGCCGCCCAGTTGGAAACGCCGACATAGCGGACATGGCCATGCCGGACGAGGATGTCGAGCGCCTCGACGGTCTCCTCGATCGGGGTTGCCGGGTCGAAGCCGTGGATCTGGTAGAGATCGACATGGTCGAGCTGCAGCCGCTTGAGGCTCGCCTTGATGCCGTCGATGATGTGGGCGCGCGTGTTGCCGCGGCTGTTCTGGCCGGCCCCCTTGGCGACCGGCCTGGTCGGTCCGAACACCTTGGTGGCGACCAGCACGTCGTCGCGCGGGATGCGCAGGTTGCGCAGCGCCTGGCCGGTGATCTGCTCGGACAGGCCTTCGGAATAGACATCGGCCGTGTCGATGATGTTGATGCCGGCGTCGATCGCGCGGCCGACCAGGCGCTCGGCCTCGTCCTGCTGCAGCTTGCCGATCGCCTGCCACATGCCCTGGCCGCCGCCGAAGGTCATGGTGCCCAGGCAAAGCTCGGAGACGAACAGGCCGGTACGGCCGAGGGTCCTGTAGCGCATGGGCTTGCTCCCGGATGGTCCTGTGCGGTGCGCCGGGTGGGACCCGGGCAGCCGCGCGCCCGATCCTGTCCGGCTTTGCCCGCCGGGGCAAATCCGCGCGCCCGTGCTCACGGGGTTGATTGTGCGGCGCGTCATTGCGGGGCGGGAACGGTATCACCAAAGCGTGCACGCTGCCTCGCGGCTGGCGCGTTGACCGGACGGTGCAGTGGCCTAGAATTGAAGCCATTCGTTCGGGAATCCGCGGCGGCTGAGAAGGGTCGAACGGTGGAGGCCATGGACATCCAGACGCGATCGCATCGCTTCGCCTCGTCGCGAGCCGCCATCCTGGCCACGTCCCGCGACGTCTTCCTCGCACACGGCTACGTCGATGCCAGCATGGACACCATCGCCCAGCGCTCGGGCGTGTCCAAGACAACGCTCTACGCCCATTTCGCCTGCAAGGAGGCGCTCTTCCATCAGATCGTCTCCGACCTGTTCGACGAGCACGCGGGCGATGCGGCGGCCCTGCTCGACCCGGTGAGCGCGGAAGCGCCGGCGCCGCTGCGCAGCCGTTTGGTCGCGATCGGCAGCCGCATGCTCGAAACCCTGCTGCATCCCGATTTCGTGGCCCTTATGCGGCTCTGCATCGCCGAGGGCCCGCGCCTGCCGCGGATCGGGGAGACCGCCGTGCCCGCCCTGCGCACGCGGATGGTGCAGCTGCTCACCGGCTTCTTTCGCGAGCGCGCGCAGGCCGGCGATCTCGCAGTCGCGGATCCGGAGCAGGCGGCGGACAGCTTCATCGTACTGACCGTGCGCGACTACCCGCTGCTGGCCCTGCTGCCCGGCGGGATCAGTGACGCCGTACGCGAGTCGATGCAGCGCAATGTCGAACGCGTCGCCGACCAGATGCTGCGCCTCTACGCACCGGCTCCCTGACGAGGCGACGCCGCGCGACAGGACCTCGCGGCGGCTCCGCTCTGCACCGTTCACGTCCCGCAACCGTCCCTTCCGTGCGCTGGCCGGGGGCTGGCCGGGGGGCTGCCCAAGGGCTGCCTGGGGGCTGGACGGGACCACGGCAGCGTGCGGTCATCGTGCGGCCGACAAGAACCTGATCCGGGAGAGAAACGTGAGCCTGCTGGTCGCCCTCTTAGGTAGAGGACTCATTCAGGTCCACTCGCTCGCGGTTGCGACGAGAGCGAGGCCGGCGAGGTAGTTGCGGGCTAGTCGGTCGTAGCGGGTGGCGATGCGTCGCCAGTTCTTGAGGCGGCAGAAGAGGCGCTCGATGATGTTGCGCCGCTTGTAGGCTCGGCGATCAAGCGGATACGGCACGGTCCTGCTCGCGG
>Ga0080006_1152266_pt1 | contig 40286 bp, 33 predicted proteins | sample RS3BMetagenome_FD_69209 | JGI IMG/M metagenome (GOLD analysis project Ga0080006, IMG submission 69209) | Ferric oxide microbial mat and aquatic microbial communities from Rainbow Spring, Yellowstone National Park, USA - RS3B (SPADES... ...
CAAGGCTGATCGCGGCGACCATCGCTGCGTTGTTGGCGACGATGACCTTGGCGTTGGCGGTAGTCTTGGCCCCCGGCAGCTCGGCCTCGGCAATGGCCCGCGCCGATGCCGTCAGGTTCTCGATGTTTGAACTGGCTGCCGACTCGGTTCGCAACAGGACCGACGAGAACGGCGCGATCTCGCCGCCGAGCTCAGCGTCGAACCGGGTGACCTCGCGGCTGGCGTCCCCGGCGTCGGCGAGCACGTCGGACGGCAGGTAGACGGTCAGGTCGGCGATGTTGGCGCTGATCGCCGCCTTGTAGTTGCCCTGCTGTTGTTGCGCCGCGCGCACATATGCTGCCGCGGGCGAGACGTCCCAAGGCAGCGTTTCGTACTTGACCGCGGTGCCGGTAAGCGGGCCCATCCCACGAATTTACACCCAGTTAGATATATAAGTGGGTGTAAATGTCGTCGTTGCACCCACTTCTCCGCGGCGTCGACACGGCGACTGCATCGTCGGGCTGCGACTTGGGCCGACCTCATTACCTCAGCGCGACGGGTGACCAACGGCATCACTTGCGGCTTCCGAAAGGCGTCTTGGCTGGCGTCGTATCGCCTGGCGACCAAAACCCCCGTTGTGCCAAGAGTGTGCCAAGACAGGCCGACACGGCCCGACACGGCGGGGACAGGGCGGAAATCAAGCAGCCGCTGAGCTGGGCATTTGCAGACACCGTCGCACTGTGCGCAACACCGTAGACCATCCGGCTCGGAAATTGAACACTAGCGGTCGGCGGTGCCCACCGCCGGTACGCTCGCGATTCCTCGACCCGGTGTGGCAAGGTCTTGGTCGTGGCCGAGGATCCCGATCTGCACGGTGCCGGCGCACGTCCCGCAGCGCCGCCCGCGACCGCGCTTCGAAGGCGACGAATAGGCGACGAACGGTGAGGCCGTTTCGCGTCGGCGTTCCCGACGAAGTGCTGGACGATCTGCGGTTCCGGTTGGCGCGCACCCGCTGGCCCGAAGCCGAGTGCGTGGACGATTGGAGCCAGGGCATCCCGCTGGCCTACACCCGTGCGCTGGCCGACTACTGGGCCAACGACTACGACTGGCGCGCGCGTGAGGCGGCGCTCAACCGCTTCGACCAGTTCGTCACCGCGATCGACGGGCTCGACATCCATTTCGTCCACCAACGTTCCCCGCACGACGATGCGTTCCCGCTGCTGATCACGCATGGCTGGCCGGGCTCGTTCGTGGAGTTCCACAAGGTGATCGAGCCGTTGACCAATCCGCCCTCGAGGCGCGCCGAGGACGCCTTTCACGTGGTGTGCCCGTCGCTTCCCGGGTACGGGTTCTCCGGCAAGCCGGCGCGAACCGGCTGGGGCGTGGAGAAGATCGCCGCGGCCTGGGACACGCTCATGGTGCGCCTGGGCTACGACCGCTACGGCGCCCAGGGCGGCGACTGGGGCGCGGCGGTGACCACGCAGATAGGCCGCAACGGAGGTCTTTCCGGGGGACAATGCGTGGGCATCCACCTGAACATGCCGATCGGGCGGCCCACGCCGGAAGCCCTGAAAAGCCCCACGCCCGAAGAGCAGCGGGCGCTGGCCGCGCTGGCGGAGCACCGCAAATGGGGCACCGGATATTCCAAGGAGCAGTCCACCCGGCCGCAGACGCTGGGCTACGGGCTGGTCGATTCGCCGGTGGGGCAGCTGGCGTGGATCGTCGAGAAGTTCTGGGCCTGGATGGATTGCGACGGCAATCCGGAGAACGTGCTGAGCCGCGACGAGCTCCTGGACAACGTGATGGTCTACTGGGTGACCGGCACCGGCGCCTCGTCGGCCCGTCTCTACTGGGAGAGCTTCAAGGCCTGGGGCAACCAGGAACGAGTCGAATTGCCCACCGGCGTAGCGTCTTTCCCCGGCGAGATCCTGCGCGCGCCGCGGTCTTGGTGCGAGCCGGTCTACAACATCACGCACTGGACGGACATGCCGCGCGGCGGCCACTTCGCCGCGTTCGAGCAGCCGGAGCTGTTCGTCGACGACGTCCGCGCTTTCTTCGCCACGCTCCGCTGAACGTGAATCCTGCGACGCCACACCGATCGGGCGTCGCGCGTTTCATTCTGGGCGCCGTCCGTGGCCGTCCGTCGAGGTCTGCAGACCCGTGTGAGACGCTGCCGAGGTGTTCGCGACGCCCCGCGCCGTCGGCGTGCTGGTCGGGTTCGCGGCCGACGTCGCCCTCGGCGATCCGCGGCGGGGCCACCCGGTCGCCGCGTTCGGGCATGCGGCCGCCGGACTGGAGCGGCTGACCTACCGCGACACCAGGCTCGCCGGGGCGCTGCACGTGGCGGTGCTGATCGGTGCCGTCGGCCTGCTGGGTGCGGTCGCGCAGCGGGCCGCCGGCCGCGCCGGCCGGTTCGGGCCGATCACGGTGACCGCCGTCGCCACCTGGGCGTCGTTGGGCGGCACGTCGCTGGCGCGCACCGGGCTGGCGATGTCGGAGCTGCTGGAACGTGGCGACGTCGAGGCCGCGCGACGGCTACTGCCGTCGCTGTGCGGGCGTGATCCCGCCCGGCTGGACGGCGCCGGGCTGGCCCGCGCGGCGCTGGAATCGGTCGCGGAGAACACCTCCGACGCCGAGGTGGCGCCACTGCTGTGGGCGGCGGCGGGCGGCGTGCCGGCGGTGCTGGCCTACCGCGGCATCAACACCCTGGATTCGATGATCGGTTACCGTTCCCCGCGCTGTCTCCGATTCGGTTGGGCCGCGGCAAAGTTGGACGATGCGGCCAACTACGTCGCCGCGCGGGTGACGGCGGCGCTGGTGGTGGTACTCGCACCGTTCGTCAGCGGGTCACCGGCAGGCGCCGTACGCGCCTGGCGCCGTGACGCGGCCCGTCATCCCAGCCCCAACGCCGGCGTCGTGGAGGCGGCCTTCGCGGGGGCGCTGGGCGTCCGGCTTGGGGGGCCTACGCAGTATCACGACGAGCTGCAGATCCGGCCCGCGCTCGGCGACGGCCGGCAGCCTGAGGTGGCGGACCTGCGCCGCGCCGTAACGCTGTCGCGGCTGGTGCAGGCGGGGGCGGTGGTGGTCGCCGCGCTGGTCGCCTACCGCCGGCGGCCGTAGCGGTCGGCGATCTTGTCCTCGACGGTGGTCGGGCCTGCCGGGCCAGGTGCCTGCTGCTTTTCCTTGCGGCGGGCCTTGAGTTCGGAGTACGCGAAGTAGGTCAGCCCGATCGGTGCGAGGATGCCGAACGAAATCCACTGGATGCCGTAGGACAGAAACGGTCCGGCGTCCAGGTGCGGGACGCTGAGCACGCCGAGCCCGCCGGGCTGGTTTTCCACCAACTGCAGGTACGACCCGGCCAGCGGGACTTTGGTCAGCGCAGAAACCTGCTCGGTGTTGATCGAATACACCTGCTGCACACCGTCAGCGGAGAACGGATTCCTGCCCGGGGCGGTGGGCTCGGAATCGCGCAGACGCGCCGTGATCGTTACCGGCTCCTGCGGCGGGCGGGGGATCGGCGGCACGTGCGAGCCCTGCCGCGGGCGCACGTAGCCACGGTCGACCAGCACGGTGGGCCCGTCATCGACCACGAACGGCGCCAGCACGTCGAATGCCGGATCGGAATCGACCACTCGCAGCCGGGCCAGCACCTGCACGTCCGCAAGGTAGTGCCCCGTTGCCGTCACCCGGCGCCACTGCGCCCCCGGCGCCGAAGAATCCTGCTGCGGCAAAAATTTTGTCAGCGGTACGGGAGCGGTGTTGAGGGAGGATTCGATCTGCTGGTTCTCCCGCGACGTCCTGGTGTGCTTACCCAGCTGCCAGGGCGCGAGCACCATGAAGCACAGGTAGGTGAAGGCGATCACCACCAGCGCCAGCGCTATCCAGCCCGGTCGCAGCAAAAACGCCAATCTGCGAATCGACTTGGGCATCAACCCGATCCGTTCTCCGCAAGCCGCTCATCGACCCAGTCGTGCAGGCCCGGCAGGGCGGCCTCGATGACACCGTAAACCTTCTCGAAGTCTCGCGCATCGCCGTAATAGGGGTCGTCGACGTCCGGGGCGTGACCGCCCGAGCGGGGATCGAACGAGCGCAGCATCCGCACCCGGTCGTCATCTACACCCAAATCGCGCAGCATCCGGAGATGGTTGCGGGCCAGAGCCACCACCAAGTCGGCCGCCAGGCGGTCGTCGTCGATCTGCGCGGCGCGGTGCTCGGTGGAGTAGCCGTGGGCGCGCAGGACCTGGGCCGCCCGCTCGTCGGCGCATTCGCCGACATGCCAGTTGCCGGTGCCCGCGCTGGTCACCCGCACCACGTCGTTCAGGCCGCGTCGACGCAGCTGGTCGGCGAAAATCTTCTCGGCCATCACCGACCGGCAGATGTTGCCGGTGCAGACGAAGGTGATGTGCAGCTCAGACACCTCAGACACCTCAGACACCTCAGACACCTCAGACACCTCAGACACCCAAAGCCCTCCGCAGCTCGTCGATCGTCCTCGCGTGCGTCACGCCGTTAGCGGCGAATCCGTCGGGGAAGTCGTCCCGCCCGTAGCCCCAGCCGACCACCACGGTGTCGATGCCGTGAGCCGCCGCGCCATGAACGTCGTGGCTGCGGTCGCCGACCATGAGCACCCGCTCGGGCAGCGGCTGCAGCTGGTCGAGGGCATGGGCCAGCACCTCGACCTTGGTTTTGCGCGAGCCGTCCGGGGCCGCGCCTGCGATCACCTCGAAGTGCTGGTCCAGCCCGAAGTGGGTGAGGATGCGCCGGGCGGTGGGCTCCAGCTTGGAGGTGGCCACCGCCAGGCGCACCCCGGCGGCGCGCAGGTCCTCCAGCAGCGGTGCGACGCCGTCGAACGGCGTGTTCATCGCCCAGCCGCGGCTGCCGTACTCGGTCCGGAAGGTCGCGATGGCCTCCTCGGTGTCCTCGCCGAGATCCATGGACCGGAAAGTGTCGTCCATCGGCGGCCCGACGATCTGCGCCGCCAGGTCGCCGGCAGGAACCGGGGCACCGACGTGGGCCAGTGCATGCAGGAAGCTGGTGACGATCCCCTCGGCGGAGTCGGTCAGCGTGCCGTCGAGATCGAAGATCACCAGCTGGGGCGCCGCGATCGTGTCCGTCACCCCCCCATTGTCCCTGATCGGTCGGCGTTGACTCTGCGTCCCTGGCGGAAAAGTTCGAGTAGAGGCCACCGCGGGCGCAGAGTCAACGCAGAGGCGATGCAGAGTCGATGCAGCATTTGGGCATCCCAGCCGCGCTCCCAGGGCGGCCAACTAGTGTTTCACGGATGGCTGGTTTCGGCCCGAGCTCGAGCTCTTCGGCGGCGCGGTATCACGGCGATCAGGCCGTCCGGCCGGGCATGCTCGACTTCGCGGTAAATGTCCGGCACCGGCAACCACCGGAATGGCTGATGCGGCGGCTGGCGGAGCGACTGCCCGATCTGGCGCGCTACCCGGGCGTCGCGGACACGCAGCGGGCCCAGGAAGCGGTCGCCTTGCGGCACGGCCGGGACCGCGACGAGGTGCTGCCGCTCGCCGGGGCGGCCGAAGGCTTCGCCTTGCTGAGCAACCTGTGCCCGGCGCGGGCGGTGATTGTGGCGCCCTCGTTCACCGAACCGGCCGCGGCGCTGACCGCCGCCGGGGTGCCCGTACACCACGTGGTGCTCGACCCGCCGTTCGACCTGCACGGGGCCTTGCAGGGGGGCAAGGTGCCCGAGGACGCCGACCTGGTCGTGGTGGGTAATCCGACCAACCCGACCTCGGTGCTGCACACCCGCGAGGAACTCATGGCGCTGCGCCGGCCGGGACGCGTTCTGGTGGTCGACGAGGCGTTCGCCGATGCGGTTCCCGGCGAACCGGAGTCGCTGGCCGGGGAGTCGCTGCCCGACGTGCTGGTGCTGCGCAGCCTGACCAAGACCTGGGCGCTGGCCGGCTTGCGGGTGGGCTACGCCCTGGGCGCACCGGAGGTGTTGGCGCGGTTGACCGCCCAGCGCGCCCACTGGCCGCTGGGCACGCTGCAGCTTGCGGCCATCGCGGCTTGCTGCGCCGCCGAAGCCGTCGCTGAAGCGGCGGCTGATGCGGTGCGGCTGGCGGAGCTGCGCACCGAGATGGTGTCCGGGCTGGCGTCGGCGGGCGCCGACGTGATCGACGGGCGTGCCCCGTTCGTGTTGTTCCGCAGGGAGGATGCCGTCCAGGTCCGAAATAAGTTGCACGGCAACGGTATTGCAATACGTCGCTGTGATACCTTTGTCGGCTTGGACGAGCGGTATCTGCGGGCCGCGGTGCGCCGGGAGTGGCCGCTGCTGGTGCGGGCCATAAATGGGAGCTGACGGGAGCTGTTCATGAGTGTGCGCCTGGCCGACGTCGTCGAGGTGCTCGACGAGGCCTATCCGCCGCGGCTTGCCCAGTCGTGGGATTCGGTCGGTTTGGTGTGTGGCGATCCCGACGACGTTCTGGACTCGGTGACCGTCGCGGTCGATGCGACGCCGGCCGTCGTCGACGAGGTTCCACCGGCCGGCCTGCTGCTGGCTCATCACCCGTTGCTGCTGCGGGGGGTCGACACGGTCGCGGCCAGCACGACCAAGGGCGCGCTCGTGCACCGGATGATCCGGACCGGGCGTTCGCTGTTCACTGCGCACACCAACGCCGACGCGGCGGCACCGGGGGTGTCCGACGCGCTGGCCGAGGCCCTCGGCTTGACCGTGGAAGCGGTACTCGAACCGCACACGGCCGCGGCCGATCTGGACAAGTGGGTCATCTACGTGCCGCGCGAGAGCACCGCAGCCGTGCAGGCGGCTGTGTTCGAGGCCGGCGCGGGCCACATCGGCGACTACTCGCATTGCAGCTGGAGCGTCAGCGGCATCGGGCAGTTCCTGCCGCACGAGGGCGCGTCACCCGCGATCGGCCGCGTCGGCGCCCTCGAGCGGGTGGATGAAGAGCGGTTCGAGGTCATCGCACCCGCGCGGCTGCGCGGCGCCGTGCTGGCGGCCATGCGCGCCGCCCATCCCTACGAAGAACCCGCGTTCGACATCTTGGCGCTGGTGCCCCCGCCGGGCGATACCGGACTGGGTCGCGTCGGGGCGCTGGCGGAGCCGGAACCGTTGCGGGCTTTCGTCGCCCGAGTCGGCGCCGCACTGCCCCAGACTTCGTGGGGCATGCGCGCGGCCGGGGACCCCGACGCCCTCGTCTCGCGGGTGGCGGTGTGCGGCGGCGCCGGCGACTCCCTGCTGGCCACGGCGGCCTCCGCCGGCGCGCAGGCCTACGTCACCGCGGACCTGCGCCACCATCCCGCCGACGAGCACTGCCGCGCCTCGAACGTCGCCCTGGTCGATGTGGCACATTGGGCAAGCGAATTCCCCTGGTGCGGGCAGGCCGCCGGCCTGCTGCGGTCCCGTTTCGGTGCGTCGCTGCCGGTGCGCGTGTGCGCGCTGCGCACCGACCCCTGGAACATGGGGCATCGTGACAACGAAACGGGGAGAGGTCAGTCATGAAAGCCGAAGTTGCACAGCAACGTTCACTCCTCGAGCTGTCGAAACTGGACGCCGAGTTGTCCCGCCTGGCGCACCGGGCCGCCCATTTGCCGCAGCGAGAGGCCTGTGAGCGGATACAGGCCGAGAGCACCGCGGCCGATGACCGGCTGGCCGCGATCCGCATCGCGCTGGACGACCTGGACGCGCAGGTGTCGAGGTTCGAGTCGGACATCGAGGCGGTGCGTCAGCGCGAGGACCGCGATCGGGCCCTGCTGCAGTCGGGTGCCACCGACGCCAAGCAGCTGTCGGATCTCCAGCACGAACTCGAGACCCTTATCCGTCGTCAGACCAGCCTGGAGGATTCCCTGCTGGAGGTGATGGAGCGCCGCGAGGAGCTGCAGGCCCGACTGGACGCCGAGCAGGTGGCCATCGAGGCTCTGCAGGCGGAGCTCGCCACCGCCCGGCAGGCGCTCGACGACGCGATCGCCGAAATCAACGAAGCGCGGCAGCTTCATTCGTCGCGACGCGACAGGCTGACCGCGGAGCTGGATCCCGCTCTGTGTGCCCTGTACGAACGGCAGCGCGCCGGGGGAGGCCCCGGCGCCGGGCCTTTGCTGGGTTGTCGGTGCGGCGCCTGCCGACTGGAGATCGACCGCGGGGAACTCTCGCGCATCTCGGCCGCCCCCGAAGACGAGTTGGTGCGATGTCCCGAGTGCGGCGCGATCCTGCTCCGCGTCAAGGGATTCGACCAGTGAAGGTCGTGATCGAGGCCGACGGCGGGTCACGCGGCAATCCCGGACCGGCCGGATACGGCGCCGTGGTGCTCAGCGCCGACCGGGCGACCGTGCTGGCCGAGGCCAAGCGCGCCATCGGGCAGGCGACGAACAACGTCGCCGAATACCAGGGCCTGATCGCCGGTTTGGACGACGCCCTCAACCTCGGTGCGACTGAGGCCGCCGTGTTCTTGGATTCCAAGCTCCTGGTCGAGCAGATGTCCGGACGGTGGAAGGTCAAGCACCCCGACCTGATCGAGCTGAACGCCCGGGCGCGCGAACTGGCGTCCAGGTTCGACCGCATCACCTACACGTGGATTCCGCGCGAACGCAACACGCACGCGGACCGACTGGCCAACGAGGCGATGGACGCTGCAGTCGGTGTCGATGATCCGCCCCGGGAGGCAGCGGAGTCCATGCCGGCCGCGCATCCCACGAAAAGCACGAAAACTCCGAAGACCATTGCCGACCAGGCACGGACGGGGCCCGGGTGGACCGGCGTGCGGGGTACGCCGACCAGGCTGCTGTTGTTGCGCCACGGACAGACCGAACTGTCTGCGCAGCGCCGTTACTCGGGGCGCGGCAATCCCGCACTGACCGACGTGGGCAGGCTGCAGGCAGGGGCCGCAGCGCGGTATCTGGCCGAGCGCGGCGGGATCGCGGCCGTCTTCTCCTCGCCGCTGCAACGCGCCTACGACACCGCGGCGACGGCCGCCGAGGCGCTGGGTCTGGACGTCACCGTCGACGACGGATTGATCGAAACCGATTTCGGAGCATGGGACGGCTTGACCTTCAACGAGGCCGCCGAGCGCGACCCGGAGCTGCACCGCCGCTGGCTGCGCGACACCGGTACCACCCCGCCGGGCGGAGAAAGCTTCGACAACGTCTTGGACCGGGTCTTGGACGTGCGCGAACGGATCATCGCCGGATATCGCGGCTCCACGGTGCTGGTGGTCTCCCACGTGACGCCGATCAAGATGCTGCTGCGGCTGGCGTTGGACGCCGGGCCGGGCATCCTTTACCGGCTGCACCTCGACTTGGCGTCCCTGAGTATCGCCGAGTTCTTCGCCGACGGGGCGTCCTCGGTGCGGCTGGTGAACCAGACCGCTTACCTGTAGTCCGTGCACCAGTTCACTGCGCGCGCCCCGCAGACAGGCCGCCTGACTCAGCGTGACAGCGTGATGGCGCTCTCGGGGCAGTTTTGCGCGGCGGCCTGAGCCTGAGCCTCGAGTTCACCCGAGACTTCCTCGACGAGCGCCGAGCAGTGGCCGACGTCGTCAGCGTCGAAGACGTTCGGCGCCAAGGTGTAACAGCGACCGTGGCCGGTGCAGCAGCCGGGGTCGACCGAGATGCGGGTCATGACACCGGGAATCTCAGCGGCAGCGACTCCACGGACCGCAGCGCCTCGGTGTACTTGAGTTCGGTGCCCGGCACGATCCCGTAGTCCGGGATGCGGCGATGGAACTCGCGCAACGCGACCCGCAGCTCCATGCGGGCCAGGTGCGATCCGAGGCAGCGGTGCGGGCCGCCGCCGAACGCGCGGTGCCGGTTCGGATTCCGGTGGAAGTCCACGACATCGGGATCGGGAAATTCGGCCGGGTCGGTGTTGGCCGCGCCGAGCAGCGGGCTGACCCGTTCCCCCTTGCTGATGGGGCAGCCGTCGATCTCGACGTCTTGCATGGCGACGCGAGCCACGCCCGGCACCGGTGTCTCCCAGCGCAACAGCTCCTCGATGGCACTCGGCAGGACGTCTGGCTCGTCGACAAGCTGGTGCCGGTGCTCGGGGTGGCGGGCCAGATACACGAAGAAGCAGTCGAGCGAATCGGTGACCGTGTCGAGGCCCGCAATCAGGAACAAGAAGCAGATGTCGAGGATCTCCTCGCGGGACAGCGGCCGGCCGCCTATCTCGGCCGCGATCAGCGCGGACAACACGTCGTCGCGGTGGTCGGCGAGGTGGTCGTCGATGGCCTGCTCGAAGTAGTCGTAGATCTGCTGGGCGACGCCGCCCGAGGCTTCGCGGCGACCGTCGTAGCCCCCACCCTCGGGGCGGATCACGCCGTCCTTCCAAAGCAGGAACTGGTCGAGGTCCTCCAGCGGCAGGCCGAGCAGCTGCAGGAAGACCGTGCAAGGAAGGGGCACGGCGAACTCGGCGTGAAAGTCGCACTCCCCGCGGCCGACGAAGCGGTCGATCATCTCGTTCACCAGCCCGGCCACGCGGGGCTCCCGCCGGGCCATCTCCCGCGGGGTGAACAGCGGATCGAGGATGCGGCGGTACTTGGCATGCTCGGGCGGATCGACTTGCAACGGGATGAGCGGTCGCACGTTGCCCAGGTCGACGGCGTCCATGTTCGACGAGAACAGTTCGGTGCGCTTGAGCGCCATCTCGATGTCGGCGAGGCGGCTGAGTACCACCGCTTGCGGGGAGCGGAAAACCGGGCAAGATTCGCGCAGCGCCTTGTACATCGGCTGCGGCTCCGCGAGGCCGGTCACGGCTTGGTCGACGAACCCTTCGGTTTCTGTCATCCGGTCATGCTGACACCAACATTCGTGTTCGGCAATGCTCGGGGCTTGACCCCCGCCGGCCGGCGAGCTTGGCACGGCCCCGCGGGTTGGGCAAGATCGCGGTGTGGACAACTCTCACGAACCCGAGGACGCCGCGCAGTTCTGGGAACATCGGTACAGCTCGAGCGTGCGGGCGTGGAGCGGACGGGTCAACGCCCGGCTACCCGAGGTGGCCGCCGAACTGCCGGCGGGCCGGGCGCTGGATCTGGGCTGCGGCGAGGGCGCCGACGCGGTGTGGCTCGCCGAACAGGGCTGGCAGGTGGTGGCCGTCGACGTCTCCGCCACCGCGCTGCAACGAGGCCGCGAGGCTGCGTCTGCGCGGAACCTTCAGGACCGCGTCGACTTCCAGCGCCACGACCTCAACGAGACTTTTCCCCACGGCACGTTCGACCTGGTGTCGGCCCAATATCTGCACTCACCGGCCCGGCTGGACCGGGCGACCGTGCTACGGCGGGCGGCGGAGGACGTCGCGCCGGGCGGCGTGCTGGTGATCGTCGACCACGCGGTGGCCCCGCCCTGGGCCAAGCAGCACCTGCACCACTTCCCCGGCATCGACGAAGTTCTCGCGTCGTCGCAGCTCGACAGCCCGAACTGGACTCGGGTGCGGACCGACAGCGTCGAGCGGGAGACGGTCGGCCCCGACGGGCAGCCCGCGACCCTGACCGACAACGTGATCGTCCTGCGGCGAACCGGCGCGTAGCCGCCGGCCGCTGGCCCCCGGGTATCGCAGCGAGTACCGTTAGGGGTCGCGGACGAGTTGGCCGGGCGGCCGCGGGCCTCCGCAAGGCGGTTCGAGGAAAGTCCGGACTTCACAGAGCAGGGTGATTGCTAACGGCAATCCGAGGTGACTCGCGGGACAGTGCCACAGAAAGCAAACCGCCACCCTCGCGGTGGTAAGGGTGAAACGGCGCGGTAAGAGCGCACCAGCATTCCGGGTGACCGGGATGGCTAGGCAAACCCCACCCGAAGCAAGGCCAAGAAGGCCGCACCCGGTGCGGCCGCGCAGGCGTCCGAGGGTTGCTCGCCCGAGCCTGCGGGTAGGCCGCTCGAGGCACCCGGCAACGGTGTGTCCAGATGGATGGTCGCCGCCCCGCCGCCACTGCCATGGCACGGCGGCGGGGAACAGAATCCGGCTTACAGGCCAACTCGCCCGCTTTACCTCCGCGACCTGCATATTCATCTAGTCGGAGCCGCCTCCATCCGGAGTGCGTGGCCCCGACGATGTGGCGAGCGCCAGCCGGCTATCCGCCGACGGCGGGCCGCGGCATTCTGAATCGGCGATCTCGCATCCGGAAGACGACGTTGCCGGTGCGACGCTGCGCCAGGTTGCGCGTCGGCCCGGGTGTCGGCGCGCAACCCGACGTGGTCGTCGACGGGTCGGTCGCCCACGACGGAAGAACCCGGAAACCGGAACCTGACGCTGCCACCGATTCAGCGACCGGCCCGGGCGCCGGAGCCGGCACCGTCCAGGTCTGCGGAACCGACAATCCCCCCACCCGCGCCGCTTGGCTCAGACCCGCAAACACCTGACGGCCAACGCCTCCCGCCTCCGGCGCCACGGCCCCGACATGGACGGCCGGGGCGACCGCGTTGCCGACCGCCTTCGCCGCCTGGAGTTGAGCCAAGTAGACGTTTGTCCCGAAGTATCCCGCATACAGGACTGTACGGCTCAGGGCCGCAACGAAATCCAACGGGGAAGCAAGGGTGTTGAACTGACCGAGGCCGGTGAGTACCCACGAAGACTCAGACCCCTCCGCTGAAAGGGATTGCAGCTGTTGGAGCATATCGGACATCAGCTGCGGCAGTGTTGTCTGGGCGGCTGTCTGCGCGTCTCCGGCGGTTGAGCTGCCGACGGCTTGCGCGACCGCGGAACCTTGTGCGTGCTGCCCGCCGGGGTTCGTCGTCTGCGGCGGCTCGGTGAACGGTGTCAGCGTGGCCGCGGCTGAGGAGGATTCGGCGTAGCTGAACATCGCGGCGGCATCTTGCGCCCACATCTCGGCGTAGGCGGCTTCGGTGGCCGCGATCGCCGGGGTGTTCTGCCCGAAAAAGTTGGTTCCGACGAGCGTCGCCAACATGATGCGGTTGGCCGCGATCACCGCGGGGGGCACGGTCGCGGCGAACGCCGCCTCGTAGGCGGCCGCCGCGACCCGGGCCTGGCCGGCCGCCTGCTCGGCCCGTGCCGCCGTCGTCGTCGCCCAGGTCAGGTACGGTGCGGCCGCGGTGGCCATGGCGGCTGACGCACCGCCGGACCAACTTTCGCCCTGCAGTCGGGAAAGTACCGAAGAGTAGCCGGCTGCGAACAAATCCAATTCGGCGGCCAGCGCATCCCACGCCGACGCGGCCGCCATCATCGGCCCCGAACCCGGGCCGGCGTACATCCTGGCCGAGTTGATCTCGGGCGGCAACGCCCCGAAACCAAACATCAGCATTCCTTTCAAAGTGGTCACCGCCCCGCACCGACAGTCACCGCGATGCTCTCGGTACCAACCGAGACGCGGACGAAGCGGCTTATCCGCCGACGACGGGCCGCGGCATCTTGAAGCGGCGCGGCTCGACGCGAAATACGCTGCTCACCGAGGGACGCGCTGCCATGCTCGCCATCGCGCCAAGCCCCGCGATCGGGACCGCGTCCATCGGTGCGCCATTCACCGCTTCCGGCACGGATCCCAGCAGGTCCATCTCCGACAGCCACTGCGGCTCTTCGGCAGCGCCGGCAATCGGAATCGCCGATGCCCAACTCTGCGGAACCGACAAGCCGCCGATGGGCACCGCCCGGCCGATACCGGCAGCCACCGGCCCAGCAGAGCTTGCCTCAGCCAACGCGCCGGCCTCGGCAGCGACGGCCGGGGAAGACATTGCCAACCCGGGCAATTCGCCAGCCTGAATCCCGGACCTGAACAGCCCGCTCCCGAAGCTGCCCCCGCCGAAGGCGGTGCGGGCGAATGCCGCGGCGAGACTGACCGGCGACGACAGGGTGTTGAAGTCGCCGGCGCCGGTGAGCAGCGACGACGAAGACGAGATCTCCGACAACGACGACAGCACCGACGACAGCACCGACGACGACGAAGCTGTGGCCGAGGCCGACGACCCGGCCGCCGAAAGGCTTTGCAGCTGTTGCGGAACAGCCGCCAGCAGCTGAGACAGGCCGTCCTGGGATTTTGAGGCGGTGGAGCCCCCGACGGCTCGGGCCACCGCGTCCGCCTGTCTGGACTGCGCGGCGGCGGTGGTGGTCTGCGGCGGCTCCCCGAACGGCGTCAGTGCAGTCGCCGTCGACGAGGATGCGGCGTAGCCGTACATCGCCGCGGCGTCCTGCGCCCACATTTGGGCGTAGTCCGCCTCGGTGGCCGCGATCTGGGTCGCATTCTGCCCCAGGATGTTTGTCGATACCAGGTTCGCCAACTGCGTGCGGTTCGCCGCGATCAGCGCCGGCGGCACCGACGCGGCGAACGCAGTTTCATAGGCGGCCGCCGCCGAGCGCACGCGAATTGCGGTCTGTTCGGCCGTCGCCCCGGTGGTCGTCAACCAGGCCAAGTAAGGCGCCGCCGCATCCGCCATGGCGTCCGAAGCACCGCCTGACCAGCTCTCGCCATGCATCCCCGAGATCACTGCCGCGTAACCACGGGACACCGACTCGAGCTGGCCGGCGACCGCTTCCCACGCCATGGCGACCGCCGTCATCGGCCCCGAACCCGGCCCCGAATATATTCGACCCGAGTTGATCTCGGGCGGCAATGCTCCGAAATCCAGCATTGGCATTCCTTTCCAACGGCCTGTCCAACGAGCCGTCGTTTCGCAGCGGCATGCTCGGCATCATCACGACACCGACCAACATCGACTGCGAGGCACTCGTCTTCCTCCGTGTGAAAGGCAACGCTGTTATCCGCACCGCGGAATACCTCGACGATAATGGGCGGTGGTCAGTCTTCCGACAGCCCGCGAAAGCAGATGGCCAGCAGGTGCGGGCGGTTCGTCCGGCCGACCGGGCGGGTGCGAGGCGCGCGGATCAGGTTCTTGCAGAACGCATTTGAGTCAGCGCCGGTTCACGGAATTGTAGCCGACACAGTAGCCGAATCCCCGCGGAGACGGTTTGCTTCAGCTTGATTCTTAGCAAGGCGAGCTAACCTGTCGATCGGATGCTGTCCCGCTTGTTGTTTCGCCGGGAAGGCAAAACCACAGGTCGCAGTTGGAGCCGTGTTGTGCCCGTCTCGAGCAGCATCGGCTTGAAGAGCGACGAGACGTCACCGCGCTGATGGACGACTTCCTGCCGAGCTGCGCTGGGCAACGCGACTGATGCCCGACACGAGGCTGCCAAGAAACCGTGGATCAGCAAGACCCCCGTCGTCGTGACGTCCAACCATGTCCTGGGTGAAACCTGGACGCTGCTCAACCGGTGCTGCGGGCACCAGTTCGGGTGCGTTCTTAACCAGTTCGGACAGATCCCCGGATGCCCGGCACGATGCTGCCGCGCCGGTCGGCCAACCGGGACAGGCAGTCGGCGCGCAGACGCTGCGCAACCCTTCGACATCACCGATCAGCCGACTTCACGGGATTCTGTGATTCGGTTTTCGGGGAATGTCGCCTCGGACTACCGTCTTGGACTACCGTCAACGTGCTATGAGGGTGGTCGCCGTCGTGGTGGCGTCCGTGATCGTCTCGGGGTTTCTGAGCGTCCCGGCCATGGCGCACGCCGAACCGTGCGTCAACGGAACCGTCCGAGGTGGTGGTTCGGGTGGCGACTACTTCCTGTGCCAAGATCGCGGGTGGTTGCACGTCCTGCCGGCGTTCGACGGCGCAAATCAGCCGCTGCCGCCGACGTGCGTGCGGTTTCCGGACAAGTACATGTGCCCGGTTGATGAGCCGCCGCCGGGCCTGGAGTGGACAACCCCGGGCCGTTGGTACCCGGGATTGTGAAGACTGCGGGTGTGGTAGGACTGTGCGCCGAGCAGCCGAGGACGGCCGACTCGCCCTCCCGCGCGTCGACCAGGCGCCCTCCTAACGGGCTTTGCGTATCGATTTGGCCAGTTTGCGTAACGCGTCGTCGAGTTGCTGACGGCAGCGCTCGGCCAGGTCGGCCTCCTGCTGGTAGAGCAGGCCGTAGGTGAATGTGTCCTCCCCGGCGGCGCGGGCGGCCTGCGCCTCGCTGAGCAGATGCTCCCGGCTGACCACGCTGTCCTGGTGGTCGCCTAGCAGCGTCTGGATGACCTTCGCCTGCTCGGACACCTTCGCCGCTCCAGTGGCCGCCGCGGTGTAGCGAAGCCGCTTGGCGCGCTTGCGGATCCGGTGCAGCGCCACGTTGCGCTCGCGCTCGGCGCCCGGCTCCGACAGGGCGGCGGCTCTGGCGGCTTTGCGTACTTTCCCGTAGGCGGAAACGATGGTCACCGGAGCCCGTTTCGCGCCGGCGACGGCTGTGGGCTCCCGGGCCATGAGCGCGTCGAGGGCGTCGAGCAGGCGGAAGTACCGCTGCGATCGCATGGCGATCAACGATCGGCGCAGGCCCGTCTGGTAGCGGCGCCGGGCGCCCTCGACGAGGCGTTCGCGCACCGGTCCGTGCACCAACTCCGGTTCCAGCCGGTTCAACTCGTTCTCGTAGCGCTCCGCGAGCACCTCGGCGTCGCGCGCGACGCCCAAAATGCCGGCGAGTGCGCGCAATTCGTCGAGAATCCAGTTGTCCTCCGGCAATCCGAAAGATTCCTGGTAATCGCGGAGCAGGCTGCGGATTTTGCGGATGGTCACCCGCATTTGGTGGATTGAATCGAAAGTGTCGGCGCGCACAGCGCGGTCCCACACCAACACGTCGCCGATCTGCTCGATGAGCGCGCGCCGCAGGGGCTCTTCGGGTCGCGGGGTGGCGTCGGGTTGCGCAGCCGGGCCGAGCACCCGCGCCAGCTTCGAGGCGTGACCCGCGGGCGCGGCACCCGCGTCAAGTAGCCTATTGCTCAGCCGGTCCAGCAGCCCGGCGTCAACGCTGCCATACGTCTCCCCTAAAAGTTCCAGCTCCCATTCGCGCCACTCCTGCCGGGCGGGTACGTCATCGGCCTCGTCGCGTCCTTCGGTGGTCGGCGAACCGTCCGCCGACCACCCGATGACGCGGTCGTTGCTGAACTCCGCCAGTGCCGTGCCGTCAGCGCCGTACAAGACCTGGCTGTCGCGCTGGGTGGTGATGCGGGCGACCGGTTCGAGTGGGCGGTCGCGAACGATCGCGAGCACGACGTCCAGCAATTCGCGCGGCACGGTGTCGTGGTCGGCGTCCCCGTCGGTGGCCAGGGGCACGCGGATCTCGGTGCGCGCGTCGGGACCGCTCGGCAGCTTGAGGTGCCATCCCGCGTCGTGGCCCCCGGTACGGCGGCGCAAGGTGATCTTGTTGCGAGCCAGATCCCGCGTCGGCGTGTCGAAGTACGTCGCGTCCAGTGATTGCGTCGGCGTCCGCTCCACGCGAGCCACGGCGGCGATGCCCTCGAACGACGGCGTCACGGTGGAGTCGCTGACGTCGAACTTGCGCTCCACCTCGAGGTGCCGCGAGGTTTTCGGCGCTTTTGCAGGCATGTTGGCTCCATTGACGGGCACGAGCGGGTGCGAGGACGCGTGGGCACGTTGCCGCGGTGTCGACCGGTTGGGCGGGCGTCGGCTTCCCTAGATTGCCACACCCGGGTGGCGCGCCCGGCAGCAATCGCGGGCGGGTCCACTGCGCGGTGCGGCTCAGAAGCAGTGCTCGTCGGCGGGGAACGTCCCCTCGGCCACCTCTTGCGCGTAGAGCCTTGCCGCGCGCCCCAATTCTGCGCCGACGTCGGCGAAACGCTTGACGAATCGGGGGGGCTTACCGGCACTCATCCCGGTCATGTCCTGCCACACCAGGACCTGGGCGTCGCAGTTCGGCCCGGCCCCGATCCCAATGGTCGGAATGGTGAGCTTGCCGGTGATCTGGGTGGCCAGCTCGGCCGGCACCATCTCCATCACCACCGAGAACGCTCCGGCTTCGGAGACGGCGATCGCGTCGGCGATGGTTTGCTCGCCGGTGTCGCCGCGGCCCTGCACCCGGAAGCCGCCGAGGTTGTTCACGCTTTGCGGCGTGAAGCCGATGTGCGCCATCACCGGGATGCCGGCCGCGGTCAGGCAGGCGATCTGCTCGGCGACCCGCTCACCGCCCTCGAGCTTGACTGCGTGCGCGCCACCCTCCTTCATGAACCGGGTGGCGGCGGAAAGCGCGGCCGCCGGTCCCGCCTCATAGCTGCCGAACGGCAGGTCGGCGACCACCAGGGCGTGTTGGGCGCCCCGCGCCACGCCGCGAACCAGCGGAACCAGTTCGTCGATCGACACCGGCACCGTGGTGTCGTAGCCGTACACGACGTTGGCCGCCGAGTCGCCGACCAGCAGTACTGGGATGCCGGCTTCGTCGAAAATGCGGGCGGTCGAAAAGTCGTAGGCCGTCAGCATCGCCCACTTGTGGCCTTCGGCCTTCATCCTCTGCAGGTGGTGCGTGCGGACCTTGGTGAGCGGCTGTGCGTGCGCTGATGGGTGAGTCCCGTAAACGTTCTGCTCAGACGTCTCAGGCTTCGCAGACACCGCAGATATTCCAGACATCGCAGACATCGCAGACATCGCAGACATCTCAGACATCTCAGACATCTCAGACATCATTGTCCTCAGGGGTGGTCGGGTCGATCCTCGTGGCCCGCAGGCTTCAAGTTCCTGGGCGGGTCCCCGGGTTCGTCTGACGCTGTCATTATGTCACCTTTTCGGCGCAGTTGCACCCCCGCCCGGGTGTGAGGCATGCTACGGGGCCCACGCTGCGGCGAAGCGGACTCGACGCCAGCGTCCGTTACCTCGAAACCTCGGATCAGCCCGTTGCACGTGTGCTCGATCCTCGAGTTGGACACGTCCACAATGCCGGGCCGCGCATCGGCCTGCCACCGCCGGGCGGCCGGGCCGAACTTTCGGGTTTCGCACCGAGACCGGATCTATGCGAGATGGCCGACGAGTTCTCGGTCGTCATCGAAGAACTACTCGCAGCTACCGGGTAGCCGGCCGTTGCCGGGGGAGTGGTGCCGTTCATGAGAATCTCAGCTTGGCTCTGGCAGCATAGATGGGTATGGGGCTGACTTGCCGCGACAAGGCTGCGCGCACTCTGCTGGTCTGGATGACGATCGCCGCGGTGACGCTGCTTTTCGCGGGCTGCGTCCGCGTCGTCGGGGGCCGCGCCGTCGTGGCTGGACCGAAGCTGGGCCAGCCGATCGAATGGACACCCTGCCGTTCTTCCAACCCGGCGACCAAGATCCCCAAGGGCGCGCTGTGCGGCAAGCTGGCCGTGCCCGTCGACTACGACAATCTTGACGGCCTTGATGGCAATGTGGCCGTGCTGATGTTGATCCGCTTTCCCGCGACCGGTGACAAGATCGGCTCGCTGGTCATCAACCCGGGCGGACCCGGCGAGTCCGGCATCGAGGCGGCCCTGGGCGTCGTCCAGACGATGCCCAAACGGGTCCGCGAACGGTTCGACCTTGTGGGCTTCGACCCCCGCGGGGTGGGGTCGTCGAGGCCGGCCATCTGGTGCAACTCCGATGCCGACAACGACAGGCTGCGAACGGAACCCGACGTCGATTACAGCCCGGCGGGGGTGGCCCATATCGAGGACGAGACCAAGCAGTTCGTCGGCCGCTGCGTCGACAAGATGGGCAGGAGCTTTTTGGCCAACGTCGGGACGGTCAACGTTGCCAGGGATTTGGACGGGATCCGCGCGGCCTTGGGCGACGACGAACTGACGTACCTCGGCTACTCGTACGGCACCCGGATCGGCTCCGCCTACGCGGAGGCGTACCCGACCAAGGTGCGGGCGATGATCCTCGACGGTGCCGTCGACCCCAACGCCGACCCCATCGAGGCGGATCTGCGTCAGGCCAAGGGTTTTCAGGATGCATTCAACGACTACGCAGCCGACTGCGCAAAGAAACCGACCTGCCCGCTGGGCACCGACCCGGCCAAGGCCGTCGACGTCTACCACAGCCTGGTCGACCCGCTGGTCGATCCCAATAATCCGATGATCGGCAGGCCGGCCCCCACCCGCGATCCGCGCGGTCTGAGTTACAGCGACGCCATCGTGGGGACGATCATGGCGCTGTACTCGCCGACCTTGTGGCACCACCTCACCGACGGGCTGACCGAACTGGCCGACCACCGCGGCGACACCATGCTGGCCCTGGCTGACATGTATATGCGGCGTGACTCCCATGGCCACTACAGCAACGCCACCGACGCCCGGGTCGCAATCAATTGCGTTGACCAGCCGCCGGTTACGGACCGCGCCAAGGTCATCGACGAGGATCGCCGGTCCCGCGAGATCGCCCCGTTCATGAGTTACGGGTCGTTCACCGGTGACGCCCCGTTAGGCACCTGCGCGTTCTGGCCGGTGCCGCCGACGAGTAGGCCGCACACCATCTCCGCGCCCGGCCTGGCGCCGACCATGGTGGTATCCACCACTCACGACCCGGCCACCCCGTACAAGGCGGGCGTCGATCTGGCCCATGAGCTGCGCGGGTCGCTGCTCACCTTCGATGGCACCCAGCATACGGTGGTCTTCCAGGGCGACAGCTGCATCGATGACTATGTGACGACGTACCTGATCGGCGGCTCGACCCCGCCGAGCGGCGCCAAGTGCTGACGCGGGGGGTTGCGCGCAACGTGCGCTCGTAGCAGCGCCGAGCGTGTACTCAGAGCGAAAATCTCGCGATTTTGTCGCCCTGACGACACGCTCGGCGCGTTGAGAAACGAGACCAAGGCGTAACCATCTCGCGCTGTGGCGGGTTATCCGGGGGTGCAACGATCTACAGCCATGGCGCGCCTGAAACCGCTGAGTTCAGTGCTGCTGTCGTTGGGGGTGATCGTCGCCGGGCACTCGGCGGGGGCATTGCCGGTGGCGGGGGCCAGCCCGGAGCCCGGTGCCGGCCAGACCCCCGCGCCTGCTCCGCCCCAGGCCGTCGTGCCGGGGCTGACCTGGGGCGGCTGCGGCCAATTCCTGGACGCCGGAGACGTCCCCACCGGCGCGCGATGCACGACTGTGTCGGTTCCGGTGGACTACAACGCCCCCGGCGGGGCGCAGGCCAAGCTGGCGGTCATCCGCGTGCCCGCGAAAGGCAAGCGCATCGGGTCGCTGCTGGTCAACCCCGGAGGGCCCGGGGCCTCCGCGGTCGACATGGTCGCCGGGATGGCCCGGGATTTCGGCGACCTCGACGACTCCGACATCATGCGCAACTTCGACCTCGTCGGCTTCGACCCACGAGGAGTCGGCCACTCCACCCCATCGGTGCGGTGCCGCACCGATGCCGAATTCGACGCATATCGCCGCGAACCCATGGTCGACTACAGCCCGGTCGGCGTGGCGCACATCGAGCAGCTCTACCGGCAGCTCGCCCAACAGTGCGTGAACCGGATGGGCACCGGATTCCTGGCCAACGTCGGCACCGCGTCCGCCGCCCGGGACATGGACATGGTCCGCCAGGCGCTCGGCGAGAATCAGATCAACTACCTCGGTTTCAGCTACGGCACCGAACTTGGCAGCGCCTACCTCGAGAAGTTCGGTGACCGCGTGCGCGCGATGGTGCTCGACGGCGCCATCGACCCGACCGTGGGCCCGGTGGACGAGAACGTGAACCAGATGGCGGGCTTTCAAACCGCTTTCAACGACTACGCCACCGACTGCGCGCGCTCCGCCGGCTGCCCACTGGGCACCAACCCGGCACAGTTCGTCGATCGGTATCACGCCCTGGTCGACCCACTGGTCGCCAAGCCCGGCCGGACGTCGGACCCGCGCGGCCTGAGCTATGCCGATGCGATCACCGGCACTATCAATGCGCTTTACACCCCGCAGCGATGGAAGTACCTGACCAGCGGTCTCCTTGGCCTGCAACGGGGTACCGACGCCGGAGACCTGCTGATGCTCGCCGACGATTATGAGGGCCGAGACAAATCCGGGCACTACACCAACGACCAGGATGCGTTCAACGCGGTCCGGTGCGTGGACGCCCCGTCGCCGACGGATTCGGCGAGCTGGGTGTCGGCCGACCAGCGGATCCGCCAGGCCGCACCGTTTCTGAGTTACGGGCATTTCACCGGGGACGCTCCGCGCGACCTGTGCGGGTTGTGGCCGGTGTCCGCGACGTCGGCGCCGCACGCCGCACCGCGCGTCGCGCCGGGGAAGGTCGTGGTGGTTTCCACCACTCACGACCCCGCCACGCCTTATCAGGCCGGCGTCAGCCTGGCCCGGCAGCTCGGCTCCCCGCTGATCACCTACGACGGCACCCAGCACACCGCAGTGTTCAACGGCGACGAGTGCGTCGACACCGTGGTGGTGCGCTACTTCGTCAACCTGACGGTGCCGCCGGCGTCCTTGCGGTGTGCGTCCTGAGCGGCGCGTTCTCAAGCGGTTCTGAATCGGCCCCCGAATAACGGTGGTAACACAGATTTAACAGCGGTTGCATACTGTCTGGTCATGGATCGACAGAAGGAATTCGTCCTCCGTACGCTGGAGGAACGGGATATCCGCTTCGTTCGGCTCTGGTTCACCGATGTGCTCGGTTTCCTCAAGTCGGTCGCGATCGCGCCCGCGGAGCTCGAGGGTGCCTTCGAAGAGGGCATCGGCTTCGACGGGTCCTCCATCGAGGGGTTCGCGCGGGTCTCGGAATCCGACACCGTGGCCAATCCCGATCCCTCGACATTCCAGGTGCTGCCCTGGGCCACGAGTTCAGGCCACCACCACTCGGCGCGGATGTTCTGCGACATCACCATGCCGGACGGTTCGCCGTCGTGGGCGGACCCGCGGCACGTGTTGCGTCGTCAGCTGCAAAAGGCCAACGATCTCGGCTTCTCCTGCTACGTGCACCCCGAGATCGAGTTCTTTTTGTTGAAGCCCGGCCCCGACGACGGGTCGAGGCCGGTCCCCGTCGACTCCGCCGGCTACTTTGACCAGGCGGTGCACGACTCCGCGTCGAACTTCCGCCGCAACGCGATCGAGGCCCTGGAATTCATGGGCATTTCCGTCGAGTTCAGCCACCACGAGGGCGCGCCCGGCCAGCAGGAGATCGACCTGCGGTTCGCCGACGCGCTCTCGATGGCCGACAACGTGATGACGTTCCGCTACGTCATCAAGGAGGTCGCGATCGAGAACGGCGCGCGGGCGTCCTTCATGCCCAAGCCGTTCGGGGAGTACCCCGGCTCGGCCATGCACACCCACATGAGCCTGTTCGAGGGCGATGTCAACGCCTTCCACAGCACCGACGACCCGCTGCAACTGTCGGATGTGGGCAAGTCGTTCATCGCCGGGATCCTGGAGCACGCCTCCGAGATCAGCGCGGTCACCAACCAGTGGGTGAACTCCTACAAGCGGCTGGTGCACGGAGGGGAGGCGCCCACCGCGGCGTCGTGGGGCGCGGCCAACCGGTCCGCCCTGGTGCGGGTGCCGATGTACACACCGCACAAGACGTCGTCGCGGCGCATCGAGGTGCGCAGCCCCGACTCGGCGTGCAACCCCTACCTGACCTTCGCCGTGCTGCTGGCGGCCGGGCTGCGCGGGGTGGAGAAGGGGTACGTGCTGGGGCCGCAGGCCGAGGACAACGTGTGGGACCTGACCCCCGAGGAACGCCTCACCATGGGCTATCGCGAGCTGCCGACCAGCCTCGACAGCGCCCTCAAGGCCATGGAGGCCTCCGAGTTGGTTGCGGAAACATTGGGGGAGCACGTGTTTGACTTCTTCCTGCGCAACAAGCGCACGGAGTGGGCCAACTACCGCAGCCACGTCACGCCCTACGAGCTGAGCACGTACCTGTCGCTGTAGCCCACGGCCACGTCGCAGGCCGCCGCCTTGGCGGAGAGACGGCCCGGTTGCGCTACGGTCGTGGTCGTGACCAGACCCGACACGCAGCGCCCCAGGCTGCCGAGCGTCGGACGGCTCGGGCTGGTCGATCCCCCGGCGAGCGACCGGCTCACGGAGCTGGGCTGGTACGACCGCGACGAGCGCGCCTACGTCGAGCGCCTGTGGGCGTTGTCGCGCGCCCCGGACCCCGACGCCGCGCTGCGCACCTTGGTCCGGCTCTCGGAACGCCCCGATGCCGACTGGGACGAGCTGAGCGCCGCCCTGCTCACCGAACGCCCACTGCGCGGGCGGCTGTTCGGCGTGCTCGGCGCGTCGCTGGCCCTGGGCGATCACCTGGTGGCCAATCCGCAGTCCTGGAAGTTGCTGTGCGGCAACGTAAACCTTCCCACACGCGACCAATTGCTCGCGACATTCACCGGGTGCGTCGAGGAGGCGCTGGCCGGACCGGGCTCCGCGCTGACCCGGCTGCGCGCGCTGTGCCGCGACCACCTGCTGGTGCTCGCCGCGCTGGACCTGGCCCCGACCGTCGAAGACGAGCCGGTGCTGCCGTTCACCGTGGTTGCCGCCCAGCTGTCGGACCTGGCGGACGCGGCGCTGGCGGCCGCGCTGCGGGTGGCCGAGGTCAGCGTCTGCGGTAACCGCGCTCCACCTCGGCTGGCGGTCATCGCGATGGGCAAATGCGGTGCTCGCGAGCTGAACTACGTCAGCGACGTCGACGTCATCTTCGTCGCCGAGCACGCCGACGCGCTCAGCGCCCGCGTGGCCGGCGAAATGATGCAGGTGGCGTCGGCCGCCTTCTTTCAGGTGGACGCCGGACTGCGGCCCGAAGGCCGCAGCGGTGAGCTGGTCCGCACGCTCGAGTCGCACGTCGCCTACTACCGGCGTTGGGCCAAGACCTGGGAGTTCCAGGCGCTGCTCAAGGCCCGGGCGGCGGTGGGGGACTCCGAACTCGGCGAGCGCTACCTGGCCGCGGTGATGCCCATGGTGTGGGTCGCCTGTGAACGCGAGGACTTCGTGGTCGAAGTCCAGGCGATGCGCCGCCGCGTCGAACAGCTGGTGCCCGCCGAAGTCCGTGATCGCGAGCTCAAGCTCGGCAGTGGCGGATTGCGCGACGTGGAATTCGCCGTGCAACTCCTGCAACTGGTGCACGGGCATGGTGACGAGTCGTTGCACGTCGCGTCCACGGTGGACGCGCTGGCCGCGCTGGGCGAGGGCGGCTACATCGGCCGCGAGGACGCGGCGAACCTGACCGCCTCCTACGAGTTCCTGCGGCTGCTCGAGCATCGGCTGCAGCTGCAGCGGCTCAAATGCACCCACCTGTTGCCCGAGGCCTACGACGAGGAGGCGGTGCGGTGGCGGGCGCGGGCCGCGCACATCCGGCCCGACGGCCGGCACGACGCGGCCGGGGTGCTGCGCGAGGAGCTCCGGCACCAGAACCTACGGGTGTCGCAGCTGCACGCCAAGCTCTTCTATCAGCCACTGTTGGAGTCCATCGAGCCGGCCGGTCTGGAGATCGCGCACCACATGACGTCGGAGGCGGCCGAGCGCCAGCTGGCCGCGCTGGGCTATGAGGGACCGCAGACGGCACTGAAGCACATGTCGGCGTTGGTCAACCAGAGCGGTCGCCGGGGCCGGGTGCAGTCGGTGCTGCTGCCGCGGCTGCTGAACTGGATGTCCTACGCGCCCGACCCGGACGCCGGGCTGCTGTCCTACCGGCGCCTGTCGGAGGCGCTGGCCGGGGAGAGCTGGTATCTGTCCACGCTGCGGGACAAACCCGCGGTGGCCAAGCGGCTCATGCACGTGCTGGGCACGTCGGCGTACGTCCCAGACCTGTTGATGCGCGCGCCCCAGGTCATCCAGAGTTACGGCGACGGGGCGGCCGGCCCGAAGCTGCTCGAGACCGAACCCGCCGCGGTGGCGCGCGGCCTGATCACCTCCGCCGCCCGCCATCGCGACCCGGTGCGTGCCATCGCCGCGGCGCGCGCGCTGCGCCGCGCGGAGCTGGCCCGCATCGGTTCGGCGGACCTGCTGGGCTTTCTGGAAGTCCGGGACGTGTGCAGGGCGCTGACGTCGGTGTGGGTGGCCGTGCTGCAGGCCGCGCTGGATGCGATGATCCGGGCCAACCTGCCCCCTGATGGGCCTGATGGCGGCAAGCCCCCGGCGACGATCGCGGTGATCGGCATGGGCCGCCTGGGCGGCGCCGAGCTGGGCTACGGGTCCGACGCCGACGTGCTGTTCGTCTGCGAGCCATCCCACGGCGTCGAGGATTCCCGGGCCATCCGCTGGTCGGTGTCGGTCGCCGAGCAGGTGCGCACGCTGCTGGGCACACCCAGTGTCGACCCGCCGCTGGACGTCGACGCGAACCTGCGGCCGGAGGGCCGCAGCGGTCCGCTGGTCCGCACCCTGGGCGCCTATGCCGCCTACTACGGGCAGTGGGCCCAGCCGTGGGAAGTTCAGGCGCTGCTGCGTGCCCACGCGGTAGCCGGCGACGCCGACCTGGGCGAGCGTTTCCTGCTGATGGCCGACAAGACGCGGTACCCGCCCGACGGCGTGTCGGCCGAAGCGGTACAAGAGATTCGTCGCATGAAGGCCCGCGTCGAGTCCGAGCGGCTGCCGCGCGGTGCGGACCCAAAGACGCACACCAAGCTGGGTCGCGGGGGACTGGCCGACATCGAGTGGACCGTGCAACTGCTTCAACTGCGGCACGCGCACGAGATTCCCGCTCTGCACAACACCTCGACTCTGGAGTCCCTGGACGCGATCGCGGCAGCCGACCTGGTGCCTGCGGATGACGTCGACCTGCTGCGGCAGGCCTGGCTGACCGCGACCCGGGCCCGCAACGCGCTGGTTTTGGTCCGCGGTAAGCCCACCGACCAGCTGCCCGGGCCCGGACGCCAGCTGAACGCGGTCGCCGTGGCCGCGGGCTGGCCGACCGATGACGGCAGCGAGTTCCTGGACAACTATCTTCGGGTGACACGTCGTGCGAAAGCCGTGGTGCGCAAGGTGTTCGGGAGCTGAATCAGGAGGCCGGCGTGTTGGACGCCATGTTCGAGGTGCTCAGCGCGGCGGAAGCCGATCGCGTAAGGGCTCTGTATGCCCCGTTGGCTGACGCGGTCCGGGAACTCGTCGACGCCACTATCCGGACCGAGGTCGACGACGACGTCGTCGCCGATGCGCGATCCGCGATCGAGGCCGTCACCGAGTCGTTGCGGCAAAAGACCCGGCCGGTGGGAGTGAGCTACCGGGTCGACGACCGCCCGCTGCCGCTGGCTAACGCCGCGATCGGGGTGTGCAACCCGATCGCCCCCCGATCGTCGTCCACCACGAGGGCGGCGGTCGCTGCTGGAGCGAGTTCGTCCTCGGGTCGGCCTACGAGGGCCCGCCCACGCTGGTGCACGGCGGGGTGAGCGCCCTGGTGCTCGACCACATGCTCGGCGAGGCGGCCAGCGAGGGCTTGTCCAAGCCGCGTTTCACCGGAACCATCACCGTCAAATACCTGCGCGGTACTCCACTGGGCCCGCTGCGCTGCGAGGCGTGGATCGAGCGCAGTGAGGGCATCAAAGTATTTGCGTGCGGCACTATTTCGGATGCAGCGGGGATCACCGTCGAGGCGGAAGGCGTCTTCATCGAGCCGTCGTGGGCGCGGGGAGCCGAATGAAGTTCTACGTCAGCAGCGCCTTTTTGAACACCCGTGAAATCGTCGAGATCGCCAAGGCGGCGGACGATCTCGGCTACGACGGCATCGGGATTCCCGACCACGTGGTCAACCTGGAGACGCTGGATACCCCGTACCCGTACACCAGAGACGGGCAACGGCGCTGGCAGCCCTTCACCGACTGGCCCGATCCGTGGGTGCTCGTCGGAGCGCTGGCCCAGGTGACCACGCGGCTGCGGTTCGTCACCACCGTGTACATCCCGGCGATGCGCAACCCCTACTCGGCGGCGAAAGCAATCGGGACGGCGGCGGTTCTGGCGTCGGGGCGGGTGGAGCTCGGCATCGGTGTCGGCTGGTGCCGCGAGGAATTCGCTCTGATGGGCGAGCGATTCGACGCCCGCGGCAGACGCACCGACGAGATCATCGAGTTGATGCGGGCGCTGTGGCGGCCGGGCTGGACCGAGTTCGACGGCGATTTCTACCCGACACCGCGGCTGGAAATGGAGCCGACCCCGCAGCCGATACCTGTCTACGCCGGAGGGCTCAGCGACGCCGCGCTGCGCCGCGCCGCCCGCAACGATGGGTGGATCGGCGACCTGATCAACACGGACCGCGCCATCGACGCCGTGGGCAGGCTGCGGGAACTGCGCGCCGAAAATGGTTTGACCATGGACAATTTCACCGTTCTGACGCCACTGACCGACGCCTTCACCCCGGCCGACTACCGGCGCGCCGCTGACGCCGGTATCACCGGCATCATCACCATGCCCTGGATGTTCTACGCCGGCCCGGACGCCACACTGCCCGACAAGATCGACGGCATGCAGCGCTTTCGCAAGGATCTGGCGCTCGACGGCTGAGCGGCGTCTTCCGGGGCCGAAAGACCCGCCCGACGGGACCGAGCAACGCCGGCGGCGGATTTCATCGGGCCTTGCGGGGTACCGATCCCAACAGCAGTCACATCGGCCACGTGAGTACCACGAGGCGACCATAGGGTGATTGGCATATGCGCTATCGCCGGTGCTATCACATATCCAGCACTCATCCGTTGGTGCGGAGACGGTGGCGCAACCCGGCGCGTCGGATCGGAAACGACGTGACGCGGTGCTGAGCCGGCACCGCCCGCGCGGCAAGCGAACCTCGCGGGCGGTGTCGACTCACTACTCGGCCTAATTACACGTCGTAGTAGAGCGCGAACTCGTACGGGTGCGGCCGGATCTGGACGGGCAGGATCTCGTTCTCACGCTTGAAGCTGATCCACGTCTCGATCAGGTCGGGCGTGAAAACGCCGCCCTCCGTGAGGTATTCGTGGTCCTGCTCGAGGCGGTCGATCACCGCGGACAGCTGGGTGGGTGCCTGGGGGATGTTGGCGGCCTCCTCGGGCGGCAGCTCGTAGAGGTCCTTGTCGACCGGCGCCTGCGGCTCGATCTTGTTCTTGATGCCGTCCAGACCCGCCATCAGCATGGCGGCGAAGGCCAGATACGGGTTGCCCGACGAGTCGGGGCAGCGGAATTCCAGCCGCTTGGCCTTCGGGTTGCTGCCGGTGATCGGGATGCGCACGCATGCCGAGCGGTTGCGCTGGCTGTACACCAGGTTGATCGGGGCCTCGAAGCCGGGAACCAGGCGCTTGTAGGAGTTCACCGTCGGGTTGGTGAACGCCAGCAGCGACGGCGCGTGGTGCAGCAGGCCGCCGATGTAGTGCCGCGCGGTGTCCGACAGGCCGGCGTAGCCCGTCTCGTCGTACATCAGCGGGCTGCCGTCCTTCCACAGCGACTGGTGGGTGTGCATGCCGGAGCCGTTGTCGCCGAACAGCGGCTTGGGCATGAACGTGACGGTCTTGCCGTTCTGCCACGCGGTGTTCTTGACGATGTACTTGTAGAGCATCATGTCGTCGGCCGCGTGCAGCAGCGTGTTGAACTTGTAGTTGATCTCGGCCTGCCCGCCGGTGCCCACCTCGTGGTGGCCCTTCTCCAGGCTGAAGCCGGCCTTGATCAGGTTCTGCAGCATCTTGTTGCGCAGGTCGACGTAGTGGTCGGTGGGGGCGACCGGGAAATACCCACCCTTGGGGCGGACCTTGTAGCCGAGGTTGGGGCTGCCGTCGAGTTCGTTTGGCGAGCCGGTGTTCCACCACCCCGAGATCGCGTCGATCTCGTAGAACGAGCCGTTGATGCGCGAGTCGAAGCTGATGGAGTCGAAGATGTAGAACTCGGCCTCGGCGCCGAAGTACGCGGTGTCGGCGACTCCCGTGCTGATCAGGTAGTTCTCGGCCTTGCGGGCGATATTGCGCGGGTCGCGCGAGTAGGGCTCGAGGGTGAACGGGTCGTGCACGAAGAAGTTGAGGTTCAGCGTCTTGGCTTCGTTGAACAGGTCGATCTGCGCTGTCGCCGGGTCGGGGAGCAGCAGCATGTCGGATTCGTGGATCGACTGGAATCCGCGAATCGACGAGCCGTCGAAGGCCAAGCCGTCCTCGAAGACGCTCTTGTCGAAGAACGAAACCGGAATCGTGAAGTGCTGCATGATGCCCGGCAGGTCGCAGAACCTGACGTCGACAAACTCGACCTTCTCGTCCTTGACGAGTTTGAAGACGTCGTCAGGCGTCGTTTCCGTCACAGAAAGCTCCTTATACTCGGTGAGACCCGCGGGCTGACGCTATGGAGCAGATGTTGCCCGCAAGTCAACGCGGTGTTGCACGGAGGTTACGGAGCTTTCCCGACCATACCGACCACCGCAGAGTCCGCTCAGACCACTTTCGGACCACGCCCCGCGCGACGGGTTCTATCGTGGGGCTATGGACCGAAAAACCGTATCTGGTCCGGTGCGTGAACGTACCGTTTCCTCGCGTCCCGGTGCCGAACCGCCGGGGGAGTCAAGCCGATGACGCAGGGATCACGGTCCGCCTATCCCGGTGCGAAACTCGGGTTGCCCGAGAGCGGTCCAGGAGCACTGGCGCCGACGGGAAGCCGGGTGGCCGCCCTGATGATCGACTGGCTGCTCGCCTACGGCCTGGCGGCGCTGGCCCAGCGGCTCGGGGCATTCTCCGAACATGCGCTGTCGACGTCGGTGCTGGTCATCTGGTTTGCCATTGGCCTGCTGGCGGTGCGGCTGTTCAGCTTCACACCCGGGCAGCTGGCGCTGCGGCTGCGGGTTGTCTCGGTGGACGGATGTGTGCCCGTCGGGATCGGCCGGCTCGCGGTGCGGGGCCTGCTTCTCGCGACCGTCATCCCGGCGCTGTTCACCGACTGGGACGGACGTGGCCTACACGATCGGCTGAGTGGGACGGCGGTGGTGCGCCGATAGGCGGCGCGGGGGGTGATGGCGCGGCTTCTCCTCATGCCGCCATGCGGCACGCGCCATCATGGCGCTACCTGCGGCGCACCGTGCGCTGCACACCGCGCATCTTGCCGGCGTTGGGCAGCGGCCCCTTCGGCATCACGGCCGCACCAGCCCGCGATCCCAGCGCCGCCAGCCGCGACTCCAGCGAGTCCATCTGTTTGGCGGTGATGTTGTTCGGAAGGCGGGTCAGGTGGCGCTCCAGCTTGGCCAATGGAACCTCGCCGTCGCCGTTGCCGACGACGAAGTCGTAGATCGGCACGTCGCCGACGAGCCGTGCGGTGCGCTTTTTCTCCTGGGCCAGCAGCGGTTTGATGCGGGCCGCCGATCCTTCGCCGACCAGAACGACGCCGGGCCGGCCGAGGACCCGGTGCACCGCGTCGAAGTGGCCCGTCGCGGCCACGCCCGGGGTCACCCGCCACTTGCCGCGCAGGTTGTCCAGCACCCACGCCGCAGCGCCGGTCTGACCCTCGGCCTTCTTGTAAATCGATTTCTGGGCCCGCCGGCTGAAGATGATGAACGTCACCAAACCGCCGAGCAGCACGCCGAAGGGGATCAGGGTGATCATGGTGAAGCCGCCGGCCCATATGCCGACGGCCACCGACGCCCCGACGATCACCACGAACGCGCCAATCATGTACGGCAGCAGGCGCTTGTCCTCCTGGCGCTGAACGTTGAACGCCTGCCACAACTGGGCGCGGCGCTCTTTCGCGGCGGCCTTGCGGGCGGCCGCGGCCTGTGACCTGGCAGCCTTGTTCTCGGCGGCGGTGCGGGGTTTTGCCATAGTTACAGAATACGTAGTTGCCCGGGGCGCCGGACGGCTACGTCGGCGCGGCGTCAGAAGCCCGGCCGCCGGCAGCCTGCTGGTACAGGCGCCCCGCCCGGTAGGACGATCGCACCAGTGGCCCAGCGAGCACACCGGCGAAGCCCAGCCCCTCGGCGTACTGCGCGAACTCGACGAATTCCTCGGGCCTGACCCACCGTTCGACCGGGTGGTGGCGTGCCGACGGGCGCAGGTACTGAGTGATGGTGACGATGTCGCCGCCCGCGTTGCGCAGGTCGGCGAGGGCAGTGCGCACCTCGTCGGTGGTCTCGCCCAAGCCGAGGATGAGGTTGCTCTTGGTGACCAGGCCGGAATCGCGCGCCGCGGTGAGCACGCCCAGGCTGCGCCGGTAGGTGAACGCGGGACGGATCCGCTTGAAGATGCGGGGTACGGTTTCGACGTTGTGCGCCAGGACTTCCGGGCGTGACTCGAAGACCTCGGCCAGCCGGGCCGGTTCGCCGTTGAAGTCGGGGATCAAAAGCTCGACGCCGGTCGACGGGTTGAGCTCTTTGATGGCGCGCACCGTCTCGGCGTACAGCCAGGCTCCGCCGTCGGGCAGGTCGTCGCGGGCGACGCCGGTGACGGTGGCGTAGCGCAGCCCCATCGTGCGGACGCTTTCGGCGACCCGCCGCGGCTCGTCGCGGTCCAGCGGTGCAGGCTTTCCGGTGTCGATCTGGCAGAAGTCGCAGCGGCGGGTGCACTGGTCGCCGCCGATCAGGAAAGTGGCTTCCCGGTCCTCCCAGCATTCGAAGATGTTGGGACAGCCGGCCTCTTCGCAGACGGTGTGCAGACCCTCGCGCCCGACCAGGCCCTTGAGCGCGGTGTACTCCGGCCCCATCCGCGCCCGGACGCGAATCCACGGCGGCTTGCGTTCGATAGGGGTCTGCGCGTTGCGCACTTCCAGTCGCAGTAGCCGCCGGCCTGCCGGTGCCGCCGCGGCGCCGACATCAGGCCTCGGAGCGACAGTCATACCGCCAACGCTACGCGGGCGGCGGGCACGTGGTCTTGCACCGGCAGGACGCCGTCCAGGGCGTCGCAGACTGCGGAGGCCACCGCCGCCCGGACGCCGCCGACGGTCACCGTGCGGTGCAGTTCGGCCGACAACGAGGTCACCCCGGCGTCGCTGATGCCGCAGGGCACGATGGTGGCGAACGCGTCCAGGTCGCAATCGCAGTTCAGCGCGAACCCGTGCAAGGTGGTGGCCCGCGAGACGCGTACCCCGATCGCGGCGATCTTGCGTGCGGGCCGACCGGCGCCGGCCGGCACCCATACCCCGGAGCGGCCCTCGACCCGGATCGTGTCCAGGCCCAGATCGCTGCACACCTTGATCAGCGATTCTTCAAGGCGCCGAACGTAATTCACAACGTCGAGAGGTTCAGCCAATCCGACGATCGGGTAGCCGACCAACTGTCCCGGGCCGTGCCAGGTGATCTTGCCGCCGCGGTCAATGTCGACCACGGGTGTGTCGGTGCCTTCCGGGGGTCGTTCGTGCGGCTGCGTGCGCCGACCGGCGGTATAGACCGGCGGGTGCTCCAGCAGCAGCAGCGTGTCGCGGCCGCCGGCGATCCTGGTGTCGGCCAGGTCGCGTTGCAGCTGCAACGCCCTGCAGTAGTCGACGAGTCCGAGCTGGCGGACGTCGATGCCGGCCGGACCGGACCGGATGGACTTGTTCACCCACCCGACGCTACCCCCGCCGGCGCCGGATCGGCGATGTGACGTCACGCTCGCGTGACGCTGGGTGGTGATGGTCACGCTGGCGTGACGTTGAGCGTATCCGCTAGTCGTGGTCGCGACCGGCGGTGGCATAGGCGAGCGCTTCGCCGATGGTGTTGTGGTGGAACTGGAAACCGGCGCGTTCGAGCGCAGCGGGGATGGCGCGCTGACCGATGAGCAGCCCCTCGTCGGCGAATTCGCCGATGGTGGCGCGAATCACAAATCCGGGCGCCATCAGCGGAGTTGGGCGGTTGAGCGCGCGCCCATACGCTGTGGTGAACTCGGCGTTGGTGACGGGCGCCGGTCCGGTCATATTCACCGGTCCGGACAACGACGGGTCGGAGATCGCTAACATCAGTGCCCGCACCTCGTCTTCGAGGCTGATCCACGACATGTACTGGCGGCCGCTGCCGAGCCGGGCGCCGAGCCCCGCCGAGAACAGCGGCCGCATCGTGCGCAGCGCACCACCCGCAGGGGACAGCACGACTCCCGTGCGGGCCAGGACCACCCGGGCGCCGCCAAACTGGGCGGGCAGGGTGGCGGCTTCCCAGTCTTGGCACAACCGGGCCAGAAAACCGCTGCCCGCGGGGTCGTTCTCGTGGACCACCCGGTCCCTGGTGTCGCCGTAGTAACCCACCGCGCTGGCGTTGATCAGCGTGCCGACACCGGCATCGGCGACGCCGTTGGCCAGCACCTCGGTGGGAGCGATGCGGCTGTCGCGCAGGCTCTGCTTGAACGCGCCCGACCACCGGTGCCGGCCGATGCTGACGCCGCACAGGTTGACGACCGCGTCGACGTCGCCCAGCGCGTCGGCATCGAACTCGCCGCCCTGCGGATTCCACTGCAATTCCTCGGAGTTCGCCGGCTTGCGGCGCACGATGCGCAACACCGTGTGGTCGGCGGCGCGGAGCGCGGCGGCCAAGGCCGACCCGATCAGGCCGGAGGACCCCGCTATCGCGACGACGGCCTTACGGCCAAATTCCGGCACGTCTTCACAGTCCCAGATCGGCCTCGAACGCTCCCTCTTCGAGTCGATGCCTGACCGTGGTGAGGAAACGTCCGGCGTCGGCGCCGTCGATCAGTCGATGGTCATAGGTCAGCGGGAGGTAGCAAACCGAGCGGACTCCGATCGATTCGTTGCCGGCCTCGTCGACGACTACCCGTGGCCGTTTGACAATGGCCCCGGTGCCCAGCATCGCGGCCTGCGGCGGAACCAGGATCGGGGTGTCGAACAACGCGCCCTGGCTGCCGATGTTGGTGATGGTGAAAGTGCCACCGGACAATTCGTCGGGTTTGAGGTCGCCCGACCGGGCGCGCGCGGCGATGTCGGCGATCGCCCTGGCCAGCCCCGCCAGCGACAAGTCGCCGGCATTGTGGATGACGGGGGAGAGCAGGCCCTGCTCGGTGTCGACCGCGAACCCGAGGTGCTCTGCGTCGTAATAGGTGATCTCCCTGGCGTCCTCGTTGTAGCTGGCGTTGATGTTGGGGTGAACCTTCAGGGCGTCGATCACGGCCCGGGCGATGAACGGCAGGAAGGTCAGGTTCACCCCCTCGCGCTCGGCGAACGCCGTCTTGGCCCTGGCCCGCAATCCGACGATCCTGGTCATGTCGACCTCGTGGGTCTGGGTGAGCTGGGCGGTGGCCTGCAGGGATTCGCGGGTCTTGGCGGCGGTGAGCTGGCGGATCCGGCTAGCCTTCTGCGTGGTGCCGCGCAGGTGTGCCAGTGCGGGCGCCGGCGCGAACGGGGCCTGAGCGGGCACCGGGGCGGCCGGCGCCCGAGCGGGCCCCGGAGCGCTCGCGGCCTGCTTCTGCTGTTGCTTCTGCTCGACCGCGGCGAGCACATCCTGTTTACGGATACGCCCGCCGACCCCGGTGCCGGTGACCTCGGAGAGGTCGATCCCGTTCTCGGTGGCCAGTTTCCGCACCAGCGGCGTCACGTACGGGGTACCGTCCGTACCCGTACCCGTACCGGCGGCTCGCGCGGCCGGCGGGGCCTGTGCCGGTCCGGGTGCCGGCGAGGGCGGCGGCACAGGTTCGGGAGCGGGGGCCGGTGCCGGTTTCGGCGCGGATCGCAGCTCGCGTTCGGGCCTCGCCTCGGCTTGGGGTTCGGGTGGGGCCGGGGGACTGGCCGGGGCGCCCGCGGCTGCGCCACCGGCGGCACCCGAAGTCGGGCCGATGCGCGCCAACTCGCCGCCCACCGGCACGGTGTCGTCCTCCTCGGCGGTGATGCTGAGCAGGACGCCGGCAACCGGCGACGGAATCTCGGTGTCCACCTTGTCGGTGGATACCTCCACCAGCGGATCGTCGAGCTGGACCGAGTCGCCCACCTTCTTCAGCCACCGCGTCACGATGCCCTCGGTCACCGACTCGCCCAGCTCCGGCATCAGCACCGCCGTGACCTCACCCGAGCCCCCGCTCGACGGCTGTGGTGGCGCCGAAGAGGGTTTCGGCGCGGGCCCCGGCTGCGCCTGCGGCTCGGGCTCCGGTTGGCTCGGGGCCGGGGCGGGCGCCTCGGACGCGGCCCCGCCGCCCGCCGCGCCTGGTGCCTCACCTTGCTCGGAGGCGTCGCCGATGAGGGCTAGTTCCCCGCCCACCTCGACGGTGTCGTCCTCCCGGGCGATGATCTTCGTCAGCACACCCGCCGCCGGCGACGGGATTTCGGTGTCGACCTTGTCGGTCGAGACCTCGACCAACGGCTCGTCGAGTTCTACCGCGTCGCCTTCCTGCTTGAGCCAGCGGGTGACCGTCCCCTCGGTGACGCTCTCACCGAGTGCCGGCATCTGGACGGAGAAGGCCATTTCTTCTGACTCCTCGATCGGGTGTCGGGGTACGTCGTACGTTTGGCTACCCCCCGCGGTACAGCCGGTGCGGTGTCTAGGCAGCTTTCCAAAACTATCCTGTCACTGCGCGTCTGTCGGCGCTCGGTCAGGGCGCGCCGCGCTCGGGCATCCGGCCCTGACGGACCCGCTTGCTACGGTGTGGCGACCCAGTTAGATGCGGAGGTCCAATGCCGGCGATGCAGCACGCGCCCCAGCAGTTCGTCGAGAGCGCGGACGGCACGCGCATAGCGGTCTACGAGGAGGGCAACCGCGAGGGTCCCGCCGTCGTGCTGGTGCACGGCTTCCCCGACTCGCACGTGCTCTGGGACGGTGTCGTGCCGCTGCTGGCCGAGCGGTTTCGGGTGATCCGCTACGACAATCGCGGGGTCGGCATGTCGTCGGCGCCGAAGCCCGTTCCCGCTTACCGCATGGAGCGCTACGCGGACGATTTCGCCGCGGTCATCGGCGAGTTGAGCCCCGCTGACCGGGTGCACGTGCTGGCTCACGACTGGGGTTCGGTCGGCATCTGGGAGTACCTGAGCCGGGCCGGCGCCAGTGACCGGGTCGCTTCCTTCACGTCGGTGTCCGGCCCCAGCCAGGACCAGCTCGCCGAGTTCATCTTCGGTGGGCTGCGGCGGCCATGGCGCCCGCGGACCTTCTCCCGCGCGCTCGGCCAGGCGCTGCGGCTGACCTACATGGTGTTGTTCTCGATACCGGTGCTAGCGCCGCTGGCGCTGCGGCTGGTGCTGTCGAGCGCGGCGATCCGGCGCAACATGGTCGACCACATTCCCGTCGAGAAGATCCATCATTCCGATACGCTGCCCCGGGACGCCGCACACTCGGTGAAGACCTATCCCGCCAACTACTTTCGGTCCTTCTCCCGCAGGCGGCCGGTCCCCGTCACTGACGTGCCGGTGCAGCTGATCGTCAACACGCAAGACCGCTACGTGCGGCCCCACGGATACGACGACACGGCGCGCTGGGTGCCGCGGCTATGGCGCCGCGACATCAAGGCCGGTCACTTCTCGCCGATGTCGCATCCGCAGGTGATGGCCGCGGCGGTCCGCGACTTCGCCGACTTGGCCGAGGGCAAACCGCCGAGCCGCGCCTTGCTGCGCGCACAAGTCGGGCGGCCGCGCGGAGAGTTCGGCGACACCCTGGTCGCGGTCAGCGGGGCCGGCAGCGGAATCGGCCGCCAGACCGCGTTAGCGTTCGCGCGTCAGGGCGCCGAGGTGGTCGTCAGTGACATCGACGAGGCTGCGGTCAAGGAAACCGCCGCCGAGATCGCCGCGCGCGGCGGCCGGGCCCACCCGTACGTGCTCGACGTGTCCGACGCCGACGCGGTCGAGGCCTTCGCCGAGCGGGTTACCGCCGAACACGGCGTCCCGGACATCGTGGTCAACAACGCCGGCGTCGGGCACGCGGGAGGCTTCCTGGACACCCCGGCCGCGCAGTTCGACCGCGTGCAGGACGTCAACTTCGGCGGCGTGGTCAACGGCTGCCGGTCATTCGGGCGGCGCCTGGTCGAACGTGGCACCGGCGGACACATCGTCAATGTGGCGTCGATGGCCGCCTACGCACCGTTGCAGTCGCTGAGCGCGTACTGCAGCTCGAAGGCGGCGACGTACATGTTCTCCGACTGCCTGCGCGCCGAGCTCGACACTGCCGGGATCGGGCTGACGACGATCTGCCCCGGCGTCATCAACACCAATATCATCTCGACCACCCGGATCGACGCGCCCGTCGGCAAGGGGAAGCAGGTCGACCACCGCCGCGGGCAGTTGGGCACCTTGTTCGCGTTGCGCCACTATGGGCCGGAGAAAGTGGCCAAGGCGATCTTGTCATCGGTCAAGAAGAACAAGCCGATCCGCCCGGTGGCGCCGGAAGCGTATGCCCTCTACGGCATGTCGCGCCTGGCGCCACAGGCGCTGCGCAGCACTGCGCGATTTCGGGTGATCTAGTACCTGAGGGCGGCCACCCGTCTCCCGCAAGCGGGAGGTGCCCCCATCGTGGCTTCGCCGAGCTCGCGATCGCCGCTGGTGCTGGGGGCGGCGAGGTCGTGCCGTCGTGGCAGCCGTTTGCTAGCCCTTCTCGCAGATGTCTTCGAGCACCGCGATCATCGTGCGGGTCGGCACCCCGGTGCCGCCCTTGGGGGTGTACCCCCAGGCGCTCCCGGTGTTGTATGCCGGACCGGCCACATCGATATGGGCCCAGCTCACGCCGTCGGCGACGAATTCGCGCAGGAAAACCCCGGCCACCAGCATGCCGGCGAAGCGCTGACCGCTCACGTTCGCCAGGTCAGCCACCGTCGATTTCAAATCTTCCTTGAGCTCGTCGGGCAACGGCATGGGCCAACCGTTGTCGCCCACGCGCTGGGAGATCACCGCGACGCGATCGCGAAACTCGTCGCTGCCCATCACCCCGGGTATCCGGGTGCCCAGCGCGACAGTCTGCGCACCGGTCAACGTGGATGTCTCGATCAGGTAGTCCGGGTTGTCCTCGCAGGCCCGGACGATCGCATCGGCCAGGATCAGCCTGCCCTCGGCGTCCGTGTTGAGCACTTCGATCGTGGTCCCGCCGTACTGCGTCAACACGTCGCCGGGGCGCTGCGCCGTCGCCGATGGCATGTTCTCGGCCATGGGGACCGTGGCGATCACGTCGATCGGTAGTTTCAGCTGCGCGGCCAGCGCGGCGGTCGCGATGACCGCGGCCGCACCACCCATATCCGAGGTCATGTAGTGCATCGACGCCGCCGGCTTGATCGAGATGCCGCCGGTGTCGAACGTGACACCCTTGCCGACCAACGCCACTTTTTTGGCCCGTTTCGGTTGCTTGGCCAGCTTGGAGCCCCGATGGGTCAGTCGCACCAGCCGCGGCGGCCGCGAGGAGCCCTGGCCGACACCGATCACCCCGCCGTAGCCGGCTTTCTGCAACGCCTTTTCGTCGAACACCTCCACCTCGAGGCCTACGGCCTCACCCAAAACCTTTGCTCGAGAGGCCAATTCGGCGGGAAACAGGTGGCTGGGAGGGGTGTTGACCAGATCGCGGGCGGTGGCGACCGCCGTCGCGACGGCTGCTCCGTGCGCGGCCTGGCTCTTGGCGTCTTTCGAGGTGGCCAGCACGGTGATCTTGCGCAGTCCCATGTCCTTTGGCGCGGTCTTTCGGCTGCGGAAGGCGGTGAACCGATAGCTACCCAGGATCAACCCCTCGACGGTGGCCGAGCAGAGTTCGGCGCGGGAGCCACCGGCCAGCTCTGGCAGCGTGGTCAGCACCGACTCAGTGGTACCGAGCGACCGCGCCGCCACACCGGCAGCGCGGCGGACGGTGTCGGACGGCCACTCGAATCGCGGTTTGCCCAGGCCGACCGTGAGCACGCTCCCCACGGGGAGGGAAGGCACCACCAGCCGGTGGACCTGGTCGCAACCGCCGGTGGCGTCCAGCGCCCGCAATCCGGCCTCGATCTCGGCGACCGCGTCGGCACCCAGGAACGGCTCGGCCGACACGACGACCGCGCCGGGATGGTCGTCGTCGCCGGCAGAGACGACCGGTAGGATCAGGACCGACGAATCCGCACCCCGTTTGGGCAGCGATTTGGCGACGTTGACAGCAGGAGCGTGATAACCCGGTTCCGTGGACACGGGCACTTACCCTAGTCACCGACGGCCCGCCTTGGCTCGGGAGCGTCCCATGCCGCACTCGGCGGGCGTCTACACGGCGGGCGCTGGTGCCGATTAGGGTGGATCGTCGTGACCGATGACGCCCCCGCAGGGGAGCACCCCCTGCAGCACGGACCCTTGGAAGAACGCCATCGCGAGCTGGGCGCGACGTTCGCCGAGTTCGGCGGCTGGCTGATGCCGGTGTCGTATACCGGCACCATCAGCGAGCACAACGCGACGCGCAACGCCGTCGGCCTCTTCGACGTCAGCCACCTCGGCAAGGCGCTGGTCCGTGGGCCCGGCGCCGCACGTTTCGTCAACTCCGCGCTCACCAACGACCTGGACCGCATCGGTCCCGGCAAGGCGCAATACACGTTGTGCTGCAACGAATCCGGCGGTGTCATCGACGACCTGATCGCCTACTACGTCGACGACGACGAAATCTTCCTGGTGCCCAACGCCGCTAACACCGCCGCGGTTGTCGAAGCGCTGCGAGCGGCCGCTGAGGTCCAAGGGAGGGTCGACCTGGCCATCACCGACGAGCATCGGTCATACGCCGTGCTGGCGGTCCAGGGACCGCGGTCGGCGGACGTGCTGGGCGAGCTGGGCCTGCCGGCCGATATGGATTACATGGCCTATGCCGACGCTTCGTACT
>Ga0080006_1171620_pt1 | contig 40263 bp, 37 predicted proteins | sample RS3BMetagenome_FD_69209 | JGI IMG/M metagenome (GOLD analysis project Ga0080006, IMG submission 69209) | Ferric oxide microbial mat and aquatic microbial communities from Rainbow Spring, Yellowstone National Park, USA - RS3B (SPADES... ...
CTTCACCCTCCTGACCGCCAGTATCCCTTCCTTCGCCAGGTAGTGCTGCGCGAGGTCGTCTATCCCCTTCTGGCAGAACACGACGTTCGCGCCGGCGGCCTTCACCTTCTGGACCATCTCGTGGAGTATCCTGGCCTCCTCGTCCAGGAACGCCTTCATCTTCGTGGGATCGCTTATGCGTATCTCGGCGCTTATCTCGGGTTTCTCTATCTCCAGCGGCGCGTTTATCAGCGCCATCTTGGCATTCTCGACCTTCTTCGGCATCCCGCCGTGGACCACCTCCTTGTCTATCACTATCCCCTTGACGAACACCGTATCGGTTATCGAGCCGCCGGGCTTCTTCTCCACCTTCGCGGAATCTATGTCTACCTTGTAACCGCCATCCCTCTTCTCGGCCACCTGGAGGATCGCGTCCAGCACCAGATTTGATAGGTAATCGGCATCCTGGGCGACCAACTTGGAGGCCATCGCCGTGAGCGCGACCTTCCTCAGCCATTCCCTGTCGGTCGGGTTCACCTTTATCGCGATGTTCTCCAGGATCTCCACCGCCTTCTCGGATGCCTTCCGGTAGCCGTCCACGACGACCGTGGGGTGTACATCGTTGTCTATGAGTTCCTGGGCCTTCGTCAGCAGGGCGCCGGCAAGGACCACGCTCGTGGTGGTGCCATCGCCCACCTCGGCATCGGTCGCCTTCGCGATCTCCACGAGGAGCTTCGCCGCCGGATGCTGCACGTCCATCTGCTTGAGCATCGTTGCGCCGTCGTTCGTTATGGTTACGTCGCCGAGGCTGTCCACGAGCATCTTGTCCATACCCCTGGGGCCGAGGCTCGTGCGAACTATCTCGGCGACGACCTTGGCCGCCTCGATGTTGTTCCTCAGCGCGTCCCTCCCCTTCGTCTCGGAGGCACCCTCCTTCAACACGACGACCGGTGCGTAACCCGCCTGTCCTACCTGTTGTACTGCCATCTCCACATCACCCTACAGGAGCGTGCACTCTCCATTTAAGACCCTTATATAATTTTCCGTCGTTTCCGGCCCGGGATCCATCGATCGGCGGGCGATTCACCTGAGGGGGCTAACGCCCTCCTCCGTGACCTCGTACGCCGTCTCGCCGCTCGCGGCCCTCATCACGTGCTCCAGGAACATCTGCTCCGGAAGCGCCCCTATGAACGTGTAAGACCCGTTGATCACTATGTGGGGGACAGACATCACGCTGTATTTTTCGGCCAGGGATGGGAACTCCATCGCCTCCACCATGATCCCCCTTATCCTCGGGTTGGCCATGGCGAACATGTGGGCCATCCTGACCGCGCGCGGGCAGTATGGGCACGTGGGCGTCACGAAGACCCATATCTCCATATCCCGGTCTATCGACCTGAGCTTCTCCACGGTCGACGGGGAAAGCCTCGGGGACCCCCTCGAGGCGTCCAGTATATCATCTATGAGCGCGCCGAACTCGTAGCCGGCAGGCATGCCGGAGAACACCGCGTGGTACTGCGCCCCGGGCGAGAGCACCTTCAGCGTGGGCGACCCCAGGATCCTGTTCTCCTCGAAAACCTGCGGCTCCTTCTCGTGGTAATGAACTGTGTATGACACCTTACCCGGCCCCAGATCGGAGATTTCCTTCGCGAGCTCCACGGTTTCCCCGCAGTACGCGCAGCTCTCATCCCCGGTCACGAACGCCTCGAGCACCACCTGCCCCTTCAGCTTATCCCTGAATACGTCCCTTATGTACTCGCTCTCCCTCTCCGGTATGAGAGTCACTGCGGGGCGCCCACGCCCGGACCGTTTAATAAATTTGCCCCAAAATCGACGCGCGGACGGCGAACGCCCCGGGGGCCGCGGGCCGGAACCCGCCACGACATGATTATATCCCTCGACCGCGCGCGGTCGCTGGGTTGGGGAGGAGAAGGAGGCGCGTAGTGAGGAGGGTTCACCACACCCTCCCCCGGTTCTTCAAATGCCCTAGATGCGGGAGCGATACCGTGAGGATCATAAAAAAGGAGGACGAGAACGGGAAAAGCTATACCGCGGTCTGCGGCCAGTGCGGCCTCAGGATGGAGTTCAGCGGCGAGGGGGTCCAGCTCAAGGAGCCGATAGACATCTACAACATGTTCGTCGACGCGTTCTACAGGGGAGATATCAGGTGAAGGTCGAGGAGCGTCTCCGGGCGATGCGGAGGGATGGGGGCGCGGTCGTATTCGGGCTCGTGGACCCCGCCAAGCCCGAGGTCATCGGGCGCGCGGTGGACGCGGGGGCCGACGCGGGGGCCGACGCGTTCCTGATCGGCGGCTCGACGCTCGTGGACAGGGATTCCCTTGATGCGGCCATCGACCGCATCAGGTCGAGGTCGAACGCGCCGGTCATACTCTTCCCGGGGAACGTGAACGGCCTGACGCCCAGGGCCGACGCCGCGCTCTTCATGTCGCTCCTGAACTCGGACGATCCCTACTACATCATAGGGGCGCAGGTGCTCGGCGCCCCCCTGATAAGGAAATACGGAATAGAGCCCATCCCCACGGCGTACCTGGTGCTCCACGGGGACTCCGCGGTCTCACACGTGGGGAGGATCAGGGAGCTGCCGCCCGGGAGGCCGGAGCTCGTCGCGATGTACGCGATGGCAGCGGACATGATGGGGATGAGGTTCATGTACCTGGAGGGCGGATCCGGATCCTCCAGGCACGCGGATCCGGCGGCCGTGAGGGCCGCCAGGGCGGCGTTCGGCGGATTTCTCGTCGTGGGCGGGGGACTCAGGACGCCGGAGGCGGTGAGGGCGGTCGTGGAGGCGGGCGCCGACGGCATAGTGTTCGGCACGGCGCTCGAATCGATGAAGCCGGAGGAGCTGAAGGACCTGTTCGGCGCAGTCAGGCCCAGAAGGACCTGAGAATGCCGCTGGAAATCCCGGACGACGTCGTGGGGATCAGGAGGAAGCTGGACCCAGCGGCGCCGCTGATCCCGGACGTGTACGGCCGGAGGGCCGAGATCCTCCCGTTCCGGGCGAGGGATGTGGTGGACCTGCCCCCGGGCGGCGCAGTCGACGCGCTCGTCGGGAAGGCGCTCCACGGTTCGCTGAGCCTGCTCGAGTACGCGTACTCGTCCGTGGCGCTGGCGTCGAATTTCTCGCTGGATCCGCGCGCAGTGGTGGCCGGGATAGACGATCGGGGCGGCGCCCTGACGGTCCGCGTCTCCCCGTCCTCCCCGAGGATCCCCCGCGGTGCGCTCATGCGCTTCATACGCTACATGAACGCGCTGGCGGACGGGATGGACCTCAAGTGGTCCGCGGGGCCGGAGTACGTGGACGAGGTCGCCAGGTTCACGCTCCTCGTATGCGGGAGCCTCGACCGCGCGGCGCTGGAGCGCCTCCTGAGGTCCATCCGGTTCAAGCTGGAGGCGGACGCGCGCAACGGATACGGGCTCGCCAAGTTCCTCTGCGGGGCGCTGAGGAACCGCCGCGCGCCGGCCATCCGCATATCGCTGCCGGGCTGGGCGTTCTCTACCTCGTGCGTGGACTCAGGCGTGAAGGGCGCCGTGATGTTCAGCGACGAGTTTCCGAAGGCGATGAATTACCTGGTGGGATCCGGCGATGTGGTGGAGCTCGTGTCGGGGGCGGTCGCCAGGAGGCGGGCGCTGCTGCTCAGGGATCTCCCGAAGCCGGAGGGCGGCGCGGAGGGATTCCGGTCGCTGGGCGGCCTCGCGCTCGACTGCTCCGATCCGTTCGCGCGCGCCATGGAGGACGGGCCCTCCGTGGTCCGCATACGCCCGGGCGCGTACAACGTCAATCCGTCCATCGGCGTCCACGCGCTCTTTCCGGAGGTCGACGACGAGTACGTGGATCTGAACGCAAGGGCATGTCCCGTGTGCGGCACCCTGACGTATTCCGTGAGATGCCCCTCCTGCGGGGGGATAACCGAGCCCGTCAGGATATGCCCCTCCTGCAGGAACGCCACGAAATCGGATATCTGCGAAAAATGCGGCACCCCGACGACGCGCCTCAGGAGGTTTCGGGTGAACTTCAGCAGGGAGATCTCGCGCTTCCGGAGGGCGGAGGGGATAACCGGCGAGGCCGACTTCCCGGGCGGGGCGTACGAGGACCTCATGAAGGGGGTCCTGCGCGCCAGATACGGGCTGAAGGTCTGCTGCGACGGCACCACGCGCTCGGCCGCGGTGCTCCTCGGCGCCGCGGGGCTGGGGGGCTGCTCGCTGCTGCTTCCGTTCAAATCCGCCAGGGTCCTGTTCGAGATCAGCAGGTTCGTCGACGAGGTGGCGGCCAAGGCCTTCTCGCACAAACCGCCGTACAACCTCTCCAACTACCGGGACCTGAGGGGGCTGGACGTCATCGTGCTGCCGCGCGGCGGGAGCATCGGATACGTCGCCAGGGTCTCGGGGTTCGTGGACGCGCCGATCGGGTTCTCCGGGCCGATGCTTCCGCGGGGCCAGGTGTCGCTGATACTCCCGTTCGACCTCGCGTGGAACGCGTCGCCTGAGCTGAGGGACGCCCGGATCGACAGGTGCGGATGGGGGACGCCCAACGACGTCGTCGAGTGCGGCTCCGATGCCGGGGGCGACGTCCCCGGCGGCATGGTATTCATGGAATCGAACATCGCCCCCGGGGCGGACGAGCGCGTGGAGCTCGAGCGCGCGCTCGAGCGGAACGTCGCAGTGCTGTCGTCCCTCGGTTCCCGCGAGTTGGGCGGCGTCTGCACGGAGCTGAGGGCGGCGCTGGAGGACCTCGTGCGGCTCTACGCGTCATCGGAGGTGATCTGCGATAACTGCGGCAGGCGGCTCAGGAGATCCACGATGTCGGGCACCTGCCCCTACTGCGGCGGAAAGCTGCGGCAGGCGGTGGGCAAGGTGGACCTAGATGCCCTCCGCTCGCTAGCGGAGGCCGTGAATAAGATCTGCAGCCCGGCCGCGTCCATCACCGTGGATCGCCTCGTGAACCGGGAAAAGCAGTCGCGCCTGACGGACTTCGTCCGATGCGCGCCGGCCGCGGCGCCATCATCGGTCGTGGGTCCCCGAGAGGACCGGCAGGCGCCTGGCCAGCGCCAGCGTCGCCGCGAACACCCCGGCCACCGGCAGCACGAGCGCCAGCAGCGCGCCCCTGAGGCCGACGAAGTCGGCCAGCGCGCCCAGGGCGGCCGGTAGAAATGCGCCTATCAGCATCATGGTGGAGGAGAAATAGCTGTTGGCCGCGTTCCTGGTCTTCATATCGAACGCCCTGGAGAGCGATATCATGCTGAGCGTGTACGTCAGCCCGTGCGGTATCCCGAGGATGGCCAGCGCCACCGCGTACAGCGCGGCCGACGGCGCGGCCCACGCCGTGATGAGCCCCACCAGCGTCGCCGCGGCGGCCAGTATCATGAGCGCCGGCAGGTTCTCCGGCGGGCGCGCGGTCAGGGCCAGCCTGGTCGCGAACGACGCGGTGTAGAATGCCACGTAGAGGAGGATCGCCAGTGAGTTGGTCGCCGAAAAGCGCTGCACCGCGTAGATGCTGGAGAACGTCACTATGAACGCGAACGGTATCTGATACGCCAGCTGGTTGAGGAACGCGACCGCGAAGCCGGGGCTCCTCAGTATCCCCCGGGCGGGCGGGGCGCCGCGCGCGGGGCCCTCCTCCGGAAACGGCAGGAGCGGCGAGAGCGCCCCCACGAGCAACGCTATCGGCTCGAAGAGCAGAAACGCCTGCCTCAGCGTGAACACCCTTAGGATCGCGCCCTCCAGCGAGGGGCTGATCATGAGCGATGCGCTCAGCGCCAGCGTGTAGAGCGCCAGCGCCCTCTCCACGGACCTCCTGTCGCGGCCGACGCCGCCGGCGGCCGTCATGAGGTTCGGCATCACGAACCCGAGCGAGAATCCGCCCAGCGCCGCCAGTACCCAGATGGTCAGCGGCCCGGCGAAGTAGAAGAACGGAAACACCAGCGAATAGGCCCAGGACGCCGCCATGAAGAACGCCCTGCGCCTCCTGGAGCGCAGCCTCGCGTTGATGAACGCGCTGGAGATGAACGTGGACCCCATGAACGCCAGGGCGAGTACCCCTATCTCCGACGCGCTGAACCCCATGTCCTTCGCTATAAGCGACATCGTGGGCGATAGCATGCTGTTGGTCGCCCTGAACGCGAACGTTATGGTGACTATTATAGCCAGAATCCTCACGTATCCTCCGACCGACCTCGCCCGCGGATCCAACGGGCGGGTGGGGTCCGCCCAACGGATAAATTATATCCCCAATCCCTTAGCGCGGAGCGGGGGATGTCACCGTCGAGCAGATGCATCTGGGACAACCGTAGGGGATCGCCTGAGCCGCGGATCGAGCTGCCGGGGATGGGGTTTGAACCCACGACCTCCAGATTATGAGTCTCGCCCGGAAGAGCCTGGCGCTCTGACCAGCTGAGCTACCCCGGCGTAATCGCGGCGGATCCCTTCGTTATCTAAGCTTTTTGGTCGGATGCTGGTCGGATAAGACGATAGCGAGTGCGCGGTGGCTATCTCCCAGGCAGTGCAGATCCCCGCGCTCGATGCGATCGATGATCGGATGAACGGAATGATGGCGCGGGGACGGGCGGCAGCCATCCGCTGCCTCGGGCGGGAGGCGCCGAGGTCCTCATCGGGGAGCGCCCGATGGATGCAATCGCCCGGAGCCTTACCCCTGAATTCGCGGGGAATTCAGCCGGGCGGCGCGGGCCTCCGCCAGGCGCGCCTCGACCGTGTGCCGCGCATCATCCAGGGCCCTCAGGATCCCGCCCAGGTCCTCCTCGGTGGCGGCCGCGTCCAGGGCGGCCCGGACGACCTCCCCGAGGTACTCCAGGCGGCGGCGGAACTCCTCCTCCCGGGTCGCGCCCATCGCGCTGAGCGCGAGCCACGGCGCCCCCCTCCAGGAGTGCGCCACCAGCCCCGCGGCGTAACCGTCCTTTGGTCCTAAGTAGCAGAAGCTCCGCGTCCTCTGCCCCCCGGCCCGGGATTCGTGCACGGCGTATAGGTATTCCCTCCCCTCGACGCGCCTCGTCTCCAGGTGTGAGTACCCCCTCCCGCACCTGGGGCAGATGGGCCTCGGCTCCGACCGCCTGCGCCTTCGCTCGGTGCCCGACATACCAATAAGGTTATTGGGATAACCCGTTTAAGCGTTCCGACCGCCTCGAACTATTCGATTTCCTCACCGGGTTGAAGTGGAAGGGTACGTCTATGTAGATGGGGGCCGGTGGGGGATGCCCGCCCATTTGGGCTTATCCGACCAACACCGCTGGTCGGCCCGCCCCGGCCGGAGGTACGGCGCCGAGGTATCTGGATGAATGCCGACGGCGCGGACTTCTCCCCGGCGCTCCGCCGGCGAAATCGCCCATCAGCGTTAGGACCCCGCCCGCTCTATCCTCGTGTACCCCCTGGCCTCCAGCGATGGGGGATATCCCTCGCGCTTCACCACCAGTGCGCCGTATATCCTGACCCTCTCCCCGACCTCGAGGCCCATCAGCTTGTCAGCGGCGTCCCTCCACGCCGCCAGCTCGACCTCCCCCGCGTGATCTCCCAGCATGAGCGATGCCCTCCTGATGCCCTCCCCCGACCTGCTCGTGACCTCCCTCTCGGTGGCCCTGGAGAGCACGACCCCCTCGAATACGCATATCCTGCGGTCGTAAGCCTCGAGGTCCTTCGACGTGATCCGCAACTGATCGAGCAGATCCGGCCTCCGCCCCAGAACCTCCACGTCGCCCCTCTCACTCACCCTCGTGGAGCGCAGCTTCATTATGGATCCCGGGGGGGCGGACGTTATCGCTTCCGCGGCCGCACCCGTTGCGACCACCCTGACGAGATCGTCGCCCGACAGGAACGCCGCCTCCGCGGCCGCGCCGGAGGGGACGACGTCGGACGACACCAGGAACATCTCGTTCGAGCGCGCCCTCGCGGGAACCCCCGATATCACCTCCACGGTGGATCCATCGTCCCCGTGCAGCTCCAGCGAGCCGTCCCTTCCCCTGCGCACCCTGAAGCAGACCAGCCTCACGACGGCGCCCGGGCCCACCCCCTGCAGGGAATCGGCGGACCTCCCCCAGATGACGACGCGCAGCCGTCCGGCGCCGTCCTCGCCCGACATCGTGAAGAAGCTCATGGGCCTCGTGGAGGATCCCCTCGTGTACTCCCTCCCCTGGACGTCAGACGTCACCTTGCCCCTCACGACCACGGGGACGCCGAGCGGATCCTCCTTCACCTCGGGGACCCCCATCGTGATCGTCTCCAGGACTCCCTTGGGCGGCGATTCGTGCGGCAGATCGAGCGCGCCCCTCCCATCCACGTGCACCTCGATGCCGCCGGAACGCCCGAGCCGCGTAGATGCCCCGGATATCGTCAGGGCGTCCCCCGGCTTCAGCGTGTCCATGACCTTCCTGAAGTCGGGATCGCCCCACACGACGAGGCGCACCACAGCACCTGTATCGAAAATATAATATATGTAGGCCTTTCCGACACCGCTGTTCCGGCCCTCGAACGAGAGCTCCCTGCCCTTGCACAGGAACAGCGCCTTGACGTCCACGCGCTTCAGCCCCGGCCGCAGCTCGGCTATCCTGAGCGGCTGCCTGGGCAGCGTCCCGAGGTCGACCCCGAGGTCGCTCGCCACCAGATAGCCGGCGCCGACCTCCGTCAGATAGCCGGATCCCATCTCCTCCATCTTGCGGTGTATAAGCCCCCAGATTTCCTCCTCCCCGAGGTCGGGCCTCCTGCTCAGTATCTCGGCCACGATTGCGGCGGCCCTGGGATCCCTGGCCACGGCCTTGATATCCGCGGACCCACAAAATAGCGTTTCCCCGCCCGGACGATGCGGCATCCCCGTGATACGGGCGGGGCACGCGGGGGCGCGGGCCAAACCCTAAATATAGCTCGGGGCGCGCTAGAGGCCCGCAATGGAGGATTCCGCGCTGATAATAGTGAGCACGAAGAAGCCTGTGATGAACTACGTGACCGCGTGTGTGACCGCGTTCAACGCCGGCCACAGGCGGCTGGTCCTCAGGGCGAGGGGGAGGTCGATAAGCAGCGCCGTGGACGTCGTGAACCTGCTGAAGTCAGGGTTTCTCTCGGGCCTCAGGATCGAGCGCGTGGGCGTCGGGAGCGAGGGCGTGGACGGCGCCGAGGGGACGGTATCCTACATAGAGATAGAGATCTCCAGGCCCTAGAGCAGCGCGAGCGATATGTATCCGGCGGCGGCCAGCACCAGCGCCACGATCAGCGTCAGCTTGGCTATCCGGATGGATCTGGACGCCATGTCCTTGGACGCGCTCAGGAAGCCGTCGCCGGCGAACTTCGCGTCCATCGAGAATTCCTTCGCGCCGACCGCGCCGCACTCGGCCATCCCCCGGAGCGCGTCCCCGGCCGCGCCCTCTATGATATCCAGTATCCCGTCCTCGACCTCCCCCAGCGCCGAGTAGCCGCGATCCGTACGCGATATCCCGGTCGTCTCATGCGTGTCGGTCGTGCACAGGAGGGATGAGTCGAACCCGAGCGACCTCAGCCTCTCATCCACCTTGTGCCTGAAGCCCGGCACGGCATTGTTGGAATCGACGACCACTATTGCGAGCCTGTGCCCGGCGCCGTCCTCGAGCGCCAGCGCCGATATCCCCGCGGATCCTATATCCGGCCATACGGCGCCCGGGCGCCTCGCGCAGCCGCACCTCACGATCCTTTCCGCCGGCGGACCCCTCCTGATCATCTCCTCGGCGAGCGAGAGGAGCTCCGCCACTTCGTCCTCCCCGGGATCCGGGCCGAGGCTGTTGTGGGCGTCCGCGGCTATGACCCTCACGCCGTACCTGTCCCCCAGGGCCTCAAGGCGCTCCACGACCGCGTCCCCGTAGTCCTCCAGGCCCTCCACGGGCTCGATTATCAAAAGGATGGTCTTCGCGCCGATCCACAGGCCCCTCAACCTGATGCGCGACCCCGACAGCGTGACCATTGGGCTGAGGGCCCCCTCCTCGAACCCGTCCGATGACGCCTCCCGCGCCATGCGGGACGCGAACTCCCTGGTGACGGCGTTCGACGAAAGGTTGCGACCGTGATCGACCGCCCCGTGGAGGACGGCGGCGCAGCCGAGCCCATCGAGCTCCCCCGCCAGCACCTCCGGCACGTTGTAGCTCCCCACCGGCCTGAACGGGCCGGGATGCACGTACGGGACGGCGGCTATGAAGCGGGAGGCCCTTATCAGATATCCCCGCGCCTTGCCGTCGTCCCCGAGCTCCGACATGAGCAGCTCCAGGGAACCGCCCCTGGAGCCGGACCACGCCTCCATGAACGCGCTGAGGCTCCTCAAACCCCCGACGCGGCCGCGCTCCAGGAGCCCCAGGGAGACGCCGGCGGTCACCACCAGCGGCAGCCCCAGGGCCATCGGGAGGATGGACCCCAGGGCCGTCCGCTGGACCTCCAGTATCATGTTGTAGAGCGGCGCCAGCGCCGTCGAGATAACGGCGGATACCGAGCGAGGGCTCCTGTGCGAGAACACCCCCCCTATTATGTAGGCGCGTACCGCCCAGAACGGGAAGACGCTGTAGAGCACCAGCGACGGCTTCCCCAGGACGGCCGCCGGGATCAGCGCCACCATCCACGCCACGTTGGTGGCCGAGTAAGCCACGGCGAGGCGGCGCGCGTTGATGAAGCTGAAGTTGCTGCCCCAGACAAACCTGAGGGCCAGCGCCTCGACCCCGAACACCGCGAGGCCGCCGAGCGAGATCAGGCCGCCGATGAGCAGCCCCTGGCGCATGGCGAGGGAGTATGCCATCAGGTATGCGGCTATGGAGGTCGCTAACGCGAGCGTCACGGCCACCGGGCCGCCGAGGCCCGACATCGTGAGGACGCGGGACCTCGACGTGAAATATGTCGTGTGCTTCGGCCCGGGGCTCAAGATCGGTCAGTCATCGCTGTCATATCACGAGCAGCGCTATCGACGCCACTATGAGGCCTATGGAGAGCGCTATTATCACCTCGGGCCTCACCTTGACCTTCGACGTGTCCTCGTCATAGAACACCATCAGGCCCGCGCTGGATGCAGGCATCGGCGCCTGCTTGCGCCGCTTGCTCATGCCCCACCGGGACCCCGCCGTCCCTATAAACGCTTTCCCGACAAACATATATCCGGTGTATACGGCCGTCCCGACGGTATGTCCGAACAGTATGAGCACGCCAGGACGGGCTATGAGCAGGTGCTGAGGCTCATGGGGGAGCATCACGGGTGGTTCTCCAGGAGCCTTCCCCTCATAGCGTCGGAGAACGTCCCCAGTCCGGCGGTCCGCGAGGCACTGGCCAGCGACCTGGGCAACAGATACGCGGAGTAGGTCGCGCGAGGCCCGCGCGGCCTCCGCAGGGTTGGCCCGGTGAAAGGCTGTACGCGGGCTGCAGGTACATAGATCAGATAGAGCTCATCGCGGACGATCTGGCGAGGAGGCTGTTCCGCGCCGAGTTCGCGGACGTGCGGCCGATAGCCGGCGTCACTGCAAATTTGGCGGTTTACACCGCGTTTACAGAGCCGGGGGACGTCGTGCTCTCGCTGGCTATACCGAACGGCGGACACATAACGTACGGGCCCAAGAGGGTCGGGGGCACCGCCGGCCGCGTCAGGGGCCTCGACGTGGAGTACATGCCGTTCGACGAAGGCTCGATGAACGTGGACGTCGACGCGACGACCAAGAAGGTCGACAGGCTCGCGGCCGAGGGCAGGAAGCCGAAGATGGTCGTGTTCGGCGGCTCGCTCTTCCTGTTCCCCCACCCGGTCAGGGAGCTCTCGGATCACCTGAAATCGATGGGGATCACCATTGCGTACGACGGGGCGCACGTCCTGGGGCTCATAGCGGGGGGCGAATTCCAGGATCCGCTGCGGGAGGGGGCCGACGCCATGATGGGGAGCACGCACAAGACGCTGCCGGGGCCGCAGGGCGGCGTCATACTTTCCTGGGAGAGGTACGCCGACGGAATAAAACAGGCGGTCTTCCCGAGCAACGTCTCCAACCACCATCTGCACCATGTGGCGGGGAAGGCGATCATGTTCGCCGAGATGCTGGCGTTCGGCAGGGAGTACGCCTCCCAGGTTGTCAGGAACGCCAGGAGGCTCGCCGAGGAGCTCCACGCCAGGGGGTTCGCGGTCCTGGGGGAGGCCAACGGGTTCACCAGGTCCCATCAGGTGGTGGTGGACGTCACGCGCAACGGGGGCGGAATGGGCGTTGAGAAGAAGCTGGAGGAGTGCAACATAATAGTGAACCGCAACCTCCTGCCGTACGACCCGAGGGAGGGCAGATCGTACAGGGACCCCGGGGGCATCAGGATGGGCGTCCAGGAGGTCACCCGCCTCGGGATGAGGGAGGGCGAGATGGCGGAGATCGCGGACCTGATATCGAGGGCGATAATCGGAGGGGAGCCCGCGGAGCGCGTCGCCGCGGACGTCGCCGAACTCAGGCGCGAGTTCTCGCGCGTGAGCTACGCGTTCGACTCGTCGCTCGACGCGTACGAGTACGTGAAGCTCAGGAGGTAGCGGGCGAGAGATCCGCCGGGACCCCGAGCATCTGTCCGGGGATGTTGCGCGAGAAACGCACCCTGAGCACGTTGCCCCTGCCGTACCTGCCGAGCACGCGCCCCTCGTAGACGTTGCCGTGGCGGTCCCTGGCGACCACAGTCCAGCCGGTGAGGTCGCTGGAGCCATCCCAGCCGAGCGCCCTCACGAGCGAAATTCCCTGGTAGATCTTGCCGGGGCCCCGCCTGTAGCCTATTATCACGGCCTTCACGGATGGACCCCCCGCGGGGCTTGAATTAATGCTTATTTGCGCCGCCGGGCTCCTCGGATGTGCGGGGGTGCCCGAGGGGACAAACCGCGCAACGGGTCCAGAGGGGGCGGAGGCCTCCGGGTCGCCCAGACTTAAGATCCGCTGCCGCAGGGTTTCGTGGGTTCGAATCCCACCCCCCGCACATACATTTTTATCGGGAGCGCCCCCTCATCGGGGTGTGCTTGACCACATATTCTACCCGAAGAGCGTGGCGGTCGTCGGGGCCTCGCGCGACAGGGCCAAGATAGGCAACATCATACTCAGAAACCTGGCGTCGACGTTCCCGGGGAAGGTGTTCCCGGTCAACGACAAGGCGGATTCCGTGGAGGGACTCAGGTCGTACGGCAAGCTGTCGGAGATCGGGGAGGGCGTCGACCTCGCCATCATAAGCGTCCCGCGGGAGGCGGCCGCGGACGTCATGGAGGACGCCGGGAAGGCCGGGATCCCGGGTGCCATCGTGGTGAGCTCCGGCTTCAGGGAAACCGGCGGGGACGGGGAGAAGCTGGAGGCCGAGCTGAAGGCCGCGGCCGCCAGACACGGCATCAGGTTCCTGGGCCCGAACACGATGGGGATCGTGACCCCGATCTTCAACGCGACGTTCACCTATGTGGACGTGAAACACGGCGGCATAGCGATAGTCGCGCAGTCCGGCGGCATGGGCGCGTACATGCTCACGTGGGCCCAGAGGACGGGGACGGGGCTCAGCTACTTCGTGGGGCTGGGGAATCAGGCGGACGTATCCGAGGTTGACGTCCTGAAGTTCCTGGCCGACGACCCGGAGACGAAGGCGATATTCGTGTACCTGGAGGGGGTGTCCGATGGCTCGCGGTTCCTGGCGGAGATCCCCGACGTGACCAACAGGAAGCCGGTGGCCTTCCTGAAGGGCGGGGCGAGCGACGCGGGGGCCAGGGCGGCGAGCACCCACACCGGGAGCCTGGCCGGTTCCTACGAGCTGTTCAGGGCGGCCGTGAGATCCGTCGGGGGTATATTCGTGGACGACCTCCGCGACCTCCTGAACCTAGCAAAGATCGTCAACTCGAGCGAGCCGCTGAAGGACGACGTGTTGGTGATCACGAACTCCGGCGGGCACGGGGTCCTCGCCATGGACGAGATGTCGCGCAACGCGCTAAACCCCACCAGGATCCCCCCCAGGATCCAGTCCGAGCTCAGCTCGAAGTTGCCGGCGCACGCGTCCCCGAGGAACCCGCTGGACCTCGGAGGGGATGCGGACGCCGCCAGATACGCGGACGCGCTGCGGCTTATCCAGGACCTGGACTGCACGAAGCTCGTGATTGTCCAGGCGCTGGCGACTGTCAGCTGCGTGGAGGTCGCCAAGGCCATGCAGCGGTCGAGGGGGAAGGGACTGGTCGGGGTCGTGATGGGGATGGACGAGGATGCGGCCTCGAGGATACTGGACGCCGCCGGCATACCGGCATACCGGTTCTCGGAGGACGCGATCCGGGCGATCGCGCACTACGCCAAGAGAAGGGGATCCACGCTGAAGATCAGGGCCGCGGCGCCCGTTCCCGGCGCGCTGGACCTGGTCAGGGGAAAGGAGTATCTGCGGGACGAGGACGCCTTCCGGCTCCTGGAGCTCTACGGCATAGGGGTTCCTCCCTGGGCCGTCGTGGAGGATCCGGTGTCCGCGGCCAAGGAGGCGGATCGCATAGGGTTCCCGATCGTCATGAAGGTGTCGCCCGATGAGCCGACGCACAAGACGGAGATCGGGGGGGTCCGCCTGAACGTGGAGAAGGACGACGTGGGCAGGTACTTCGCGGAGCTGAGCGCGATCTCCAGGAGAATACTGCTGCAGCAGCAGCTGAGCGGGGTGGAGGTCTTCGTCGGCGGCGTGAAGGACCCGACGTTCGGCCCGGCGATACTGGTCGGGCTGGGGGGAATATACGTCGAGGTGCTCAGGAGCGTGAGCTACGGCCTGTCGCCGATCTCGGAGCAGGAGGCGCTGGACATGATGAGGACCAGCAGGGTCCTGGACGCCCTGACGGCCAGGAAAAGGGGGTACGACGTCGAGTCCGTTATGCGGACGATAGTCAGGGCGTCCAACCTGATCGTGGACCTCGATCTGAAGGAGTTCGACATCAACCCCCTGATAGTGAATGAAAGGGGAGCGTTCGCGGTCGATGTTAGAATAAAAATATGATAAAATGAACGACAAACCTCGCCCCTTCTAGGGGCGGCTCCGTTACCTTAAGCTCACCTCCTACCCGAGCGAGAAGATCGGACGCAGCCCGTTCAGCCACGGGGGCATCTCCTCCTCTTTCCACTCAAGCGGAGGCCTCCATCCATTCCAGGCCCCCGTTCTCGAACACGAAGTTGTGCATGAACATGAACGCTGATAGCCAGTTGAGCATGCGCTCGAATGCCCTCCTCGAGCTCAGCCTGCTCTTCCTCACCGGGAACAGGTCGTCGAACGCCTCCGTCCTGTCCTTCACGTACTGGACCATGCGCTCCATCAGGTTCTTCAGGGGATGACCGTGGACTACGTGCTCCACGCCGGCCCACCTGCAGGCGTCCGCGTACCATCCCGCGCCGTCCGTGTAGATCGGGACCCTACCGTACTTATGCGCGGGCCTCCTGATGAACGTGGATGCGTCGATCGAGTTCCCGCGCCAGCTGACGTGGAAGTCGAGCATGGCGCGCAGGTCCGGCTCGAACGCAATCCAGATCAGGGCGGAGGTCCCTCCCACGTTCACCATGGTCTCATCCACGAATATCCTGCGCACGTCCCGGGGATCCGCGCCGAAGGATCCGAGGACGGGGCTGAGCCTCTGCACCCACCTCCATATCGAGACGTGGCTCCTGCTCATGGTGAGCCTCAGGGATTTCGAGGCGCGCCTCAGGGAGTGACCCGAGAAATACGGATAAACCGCGTAGGCCATGACCGGAAGGGGAGTCCTCCTCCTGATCTGTATGGAATCCATAACCTGGTTCATTGCGGACCGGGCGGAGGGCTCCCCTCGGATTTATGTTCATCGATCGGCTTAAGGTAACGGAGCCCTAGGGGCCGGGGTAAAAGCTTAAAAATTAAAAAGATTACTTCTCTTTACGATGCTCTCCTCCGGTCAACTTCCTAAACATGAGGAGCGGGGGCCGATTTCTCCCGCAATACCGGAGGGGGGCATTTACGAAGTCAAGCACACGAGCAGGAGGACGAATGTGGTCCGCCTCCTTCCGAACGGCTTCCAGGAGAGGAAGCTCAGAAGGTTAACGAATATCTCAACAAAACTCTTCAACGAAGTTAACTATGAGAGGAGGCAACAGTTCTTTCGCGGGGAGAAGGTGGACTTCGAGGGGACGTGGGACAGATACTACGAGAAGTACAGAAATAAATTAGGTAGTGCTAACGCCCAGGCGGTCATACAGAAGAACAACGAAGCCTGGAGCTCGTTCTTCTCTCTACTGAAGCTGAAGAAAGAGGGGGAACTGCCACCCCACATGAAACGCGTCGGCCCGCCGAAGTACTGGAAGGACAGGGAGACTAAGGAGAGGAAATTCCTTCTGGTCGTCAGGCAGGACAGATATGTTGTGGACGAGCGGAACCACAGACTCATCCTCAGGGACTTCGGCCTCGAAGTGGAGTTCGTCGGCAGGTTGAGGTGGTACGGTAAACAGGGCAGGCTGGAGATACACTATGACGAAACGAGGAACGCGTGGCACGCCTCCATCCCCGTGGAGGTGGGAGTTGAGGAAACTAAAACGGGAAAGAAGAGTGAGCATATCGTGAGAGGAGAGAGAAAGAGTATACAAGTTGAATCGCCCAGGGGGAACAAAGTGGCATCAATTGACTTAGGCATCAACGTTTTAGCAAGCGTGGTGGTGGACGACGGCACCTGGCTGCTCTACAAGGGCGTCAGGACCAAGGAGGACTACTTCTACTTCGAGAGGAGGATAGCACAGGTGCAATCCTCGGCGGATGAGGCGAGGAACCGGGGTGAGTATGAAGCATATGAGGAGTCGCTGGAAAAGAGGAGGAGGCTGCACGGGAAACTAACTAGGAGGCTCCTTCACCTATACAGGAACTTCGCGTCCCACTTGCTCAAGACGCTCCACGAACTGGGTGCTTCAACAATTTATCTTGGCTACCCCCTCAACATCGCCCAGGACAAGGGCAACAAGTTCACGGTAAACATGTGGTCTTACCGCAAGTTGATGGATGCTATAGAACTGAAGGCTCAAGAGTACGGCATGAAGGTGTTTGAAGTCGTCGAATACAAGACTTCAAAATACTGCGCTTATCACGGCGTAGAGGTCGAGAGGAGACCGAGGGGAGTCGTTAGTTGTCCGTTAGGACATAAACTGCACAGCGATTTAAACGGCGCATTGAACATCCTCAAGAAAGCAGTGAACATAATGGTTTCAACAGTAAAGAAGCCTCTATCTTTCATCGTGGATCACAACGGAGTAGCACCCGTAAAGGGGTGTAACCCTTGAGACCTCGGGAACCCTCGCCCTTCACAGGGCGGGGAGGAGGTCAGATCTGTTTCACAATAAAAAAATAGAAGCCGGATCATCACTCGATGGCCAGCATCGTGAGGGTGGATCTCACGTGCGGGATCCTGCGTATCCTCCACGTTATTATATCCTTCAACTTCTCCTGGCTGTCTGCCTCTATCTTGATCATGGTATCGTAGACGCCGTAGACCCTGTGCGCCTCCTTTATCTCGGGTATCGCCTTCAACTCCTCGAGGACCTTTTCCTCCTTTCCGGGCTCCACGTTCAGCAACACGAACGCCAGCGGCATATCGATCAGTGGAGGACGACGATACATTAAAACATTTCTCCATAGTCCGGGGTGCTGGTCGGATAAGCCCAAATGGGCGGGCATCCCCCACCGGCCCCCATCTACATAGACGTACCCTTCCACTTCAACCCGGTGAGGGAATTGAATAGTTCGAGGCGGTCGGAACGCTTAAACGGGTTATCCCAATAACCTTATTGGTATGTCGGGCACCGAGCGAAGGCGCAGGCGGTCGGAGCCGAGGCCCATCTGCCCCAGGTGCGGGAGGGGGTACTCACACCTGGAGACGAGGCGCGTCGGGGGGAGGGAATACCTCTACGCCGTGCACGAATCCCGGGCCGGTGTGAACGTCCGCCCTTCCCAAGGCCTTCGGGGCGCCGCGCGCGGGGCCATCCCATCCATCCAGCCCGCTCAGTGCCCGTGGTGAGTACCCCGCATATGTTCACATCCTGATCCGGCGTCCGTGAATCCGGCGGGCGAAGGGGGCAGTTAACCCCTCCATTTCCATTGGAGCGCCTGAAATCACGTCGTTCACGATGTGAATGGATGCCGATGGACGACCCCATCATTTCCTGTGGAGCATGTGGAACATCACCGCGCTATGGGTCACAGGATTGTCCGGAAGGGCACGGCATTCGGAAGGGGTTGAATTATCATTCATGATTGACCATTGTACGATATCCAGGACGTTCGCCCCCTATGGATGGAATTAATTTAATTGAGGGCGGTCCGCGGCCGGCGTCCCCAAACTCGCGGTGGGGAACGCCATATGACAAACTGGTTCACAACTTCACAAGTGAATTGATATTAGAGGGTGTGTGTGAACCATCGGCATACAAGTAATTGCCGGATGACGCGGTGGACAGGGCAAGGGTCAAGATGGTAAGGGTCGTGGTCAGGGATATCCATGATAGGGAAACAGTGCTCGAGGTGAAGGGTAGGGTCGACGCCGAGAGCCTGGAGTACCTGATAGGGAACCTCAGGGCGCTCGTGGGCGCGGAGAAGCGCGGCGCCGGGGAACCCGTCGATAACGACACATATTACTCAAAATTAAAGGAGTTCATCAAATCATATTTCAGAAGTGGTTACTTCACATCGCTACAACTCCATGATTTGTATAAGGAGATGTACGATGAGGACCTGAAGTTGACAACAATCTCCACATATCTGGGGCGGATGGTGGCCGATGGGTTCCTGGAGAGGGTGCGCCATGGTAAGAGGTGGATCTATGAGTATGTCGAGGGCGCGGTCGAAGAGGTCGAATGACCGGTCCCCCCCTCCCTTTCCATTGGACGGTCGTCCGACTTCCCGGCCGATCGATCCATATCCGCGTCCCATCGATGTCCCGGGTTAATCTTAATTATAATCTTAATCTAATTTAATTTATATTATGATTTAAATTGTTTCCAGAGGAAATTGAGGTGTCGGGTATGGGGATTGATCTCACTCCAATGGAAGGGGAGGGGGAGGGGGGAGGTGCCCGCGACGTCCTCGACGACATATTCGAGCGCGTGGTGAACTCGAAGTCAATATTCATCAACAGGGATGTGCTGCGCAACGACTACATCCCCCAGCATATACTGTTCAGGGACGAACAGATAACACAGCTGGGCCGCATCCTGGCGCCCATACTCAAGGGGAGCAAGCCATCGAACGTCTTCCTCTACGGTAAGACCGGCACCGGGAAGACCGTGGTCGCCAGGTATGTCGTCAGGAAGCTGGAGGAGAAGTCATCACAGCTGAAAATGGGCACCACATTCCTGTACGTCAACACGAGGCTCGCGTCGACGCAGTACAGGACGCTGGTCGAGCTCGGCTCGCAGCTGGGAATATCACTCCCGTTCACGGGCCTCTCGCTGAGCGAGGCGATGTCCAGGATATTTGAAAAAATGAAGAGGGATGGGGCAAGCGCGGTGATAATACTGGACGAGATCGACTATATGGTCAAGGAGTATGACGATAACATACTGTATGAGTTCACGAGGTCCAATAACGAGCTGCTCGATAACAACTTCATATCGATAGTGGGTATATCGAACGATCTCAAATTCAAGGAGTACCTGGATCCGAGGGTCCTGAGCAGCCTCTCGGAGGAGGAGATGGTGTTTCCGCCCTATACCGTCGAGGAGCTGGAGGCCATACTGATGGACAGGGTGAACGCGGCTTTCCGGCCGGGGGCGGTCTCGGATTCGGCCGCCAAGCTGTGCGCGTCCCTGGCCGCGTCCGAACACGGCGATGCGAGGAGGGCAGTGGACCTCCTGAGGGTCGCGGGCGAGCTCGCGGAGAGGGAGGGGAGCGATACCGTCACGACGGATCACATAACGAGGGCGTCGAAGAGCATAGAGCACGACCGCACGTATGAGGTCGTGAGGAGCCTTCCGTTGCACGGCAAACTTGTGCTGGCCGCCGTCCTGATGGCGCCCGAGGACGTCAACACGGGCAGGCTGTACTCAAACTACGGCTCCGCCGCCAGGAGGCTCGGCGTGGAGCCGCTCACGCAGAGGAGGGTGAGCGGGATACTGAACGAGCTGGACGTCCTGGGGGTGGTGAACGCGCCCGTCGTGAGCAGCGGCAGGTTCGGCAGGTCGAAGAGGGTCAAGCTCGTCGTGCCGAGGGACGTGGTCCTCAAGGCCCTGCGGGAGGACGAGCTCATAGCGTCCATCCTTGCGTGAGCAGCGGGCCCCTCCAGAGGACGTCCATCGACGACAGGTCAACGATTGCCACGGTGGGCACCGGCGGACCCCTGGATCCCCTCCACGACGGGGTCGAGAGGAAGAGTATGTTCTCGGACTTCAGCGCATCCGCCATGTGGGTGTGGCCCGCGTGGAAGATATCGGGCGCCGACCCCACGTCGAGGCCCTCAACGCTGCCCGGGAACATTATCTGCCCGGATGAGCCGAGGACGGGCGCTAGGCTCCGCAGCGAAAGGAGCTTCCTCATCGCGAGCGCGGGCCTCGCCAGGCCCAGCGACCTCATCACGTACGGGATTGTCTGGCCGTGATAAAGGAGGACCCTGACGCCCGACATCATCACTGTGGACGGATTCCCGAGCAGGTGGATGTTGGGGACCTCCTCCAGCATCCCCCTGAACTGCCTCTCTATCGGGGGCTGGGGCAGAACCGACGGCGTCGCGTCGCATTCCCCGGGTATCATCACCTTCACGACCTCGCCGGGCAGCTTCATCAGGATCCGCGATACCTCGTTGTAGACGCCGCGCGGGTCGTCGCACCCGCAGCCGGCGGTGTCCCCCCCTATGACGAGGTAGAGGAGGTTCCTCAGGACGTCCCTCTCCAGGGCTCCGTCGACTATCTGGCGGACGAAGCGCTCGAGGTTGTCGCACGATTTATCGTCGCAGTGGAGATCCGAGAGGAACGCGGCGTACTGTTTTCTCCTGGGGCCCGCGGCACCCGGCCGGAAAGCCGCGCCGAGGCCCTCCACATGCTTCACCCAGATCCTCCTTCTCCTCTCCTCCAGCAGGAAGATGGCGGGCTCGTCCGGGAGGACGGACACGATGTCCTTCTCGGCATCCCTGCCGACGAGGGCCCTCAGGGACCCCTCCTCGTCCTCCAGTATCACCTCGATATCCCCCGTCGACGTCGCGCGTCTATCCAGCATCACGCCCAGGATCCTCCAGGGACCCCTGGACCCTCCCTCCTGGCCCTTCACGTCCGACGTCGTGTCGAGCCTCTCGACGCGCCTCCTCACCAGCCTCCTGGCGGCGCCGAGCCTCCTGGCGGCGTAATCCCTGAAGCCGCCTGGATCCGAGTACGAGGGGGGGAACCTCCCCCCGTCCTCCAGCACCAGGAAGTCGGGCTCGTCGTCCACCGGCCGACGGACATGCCGGCGCCACTTATTACCGTGCTGCCCGCCGAAATCCCACCCGCGGCCCAAAACCGGGGTCCCGCGCGAACGGCCCCCGGCCCACCCGGGTTTCCCCTCAATCCCAACGGTTAAAAATGATATATCAGCTACGAAATGATATGCCGCCCGATGTCGGGGGAGGGTCCAGGGGGATGAGGTCCGTCGGACTCCTGTGCGGCGGCCTCTCCTCCAGGATGGGCCGCAAGAAGGAGCTCCAGCCCTTCCGCGGCGTGCCCCTGATAACGGCGATCGCGGAATGCCTCTCCGGGCTGGGGTTCGACGTCCGCCTCCTGGCTTCCAGGGCCGATTACGACGCGGTATTCCGGGCCACCGGCGGCCGCTTCCCGGTGCTCGTCGATCAGCTGGATACCAGGACCCCCCTCAACGGCCTCAGGGCTCTGCTGGGAGCCCGGGACGGCTGCGCGTTCCTGCTGGGGGGCGATTCCCCGATCGTGGATCCCGCGCTGATAAACGACGCGCTGGACCTCTGCGAGACGGGGTTCTCCGCGGTCCTGCCCCTCTGGAGGGGGGGAAGGGTGGACACCGTGCACGCCGCGTACTCGTCGTCCCTGCGGGGGGCGCTGGACGCGGCGCTGGCCGGCCCGGATCTCTCGATGGCGAGATTCCTGAGGGACGTCAGCCCGATCGCGTTCCTGGAGGCCGAGCGCTACGGCCTGGCTCTCGGCGATGCGGATACGGCGCTGGAGTTCGGATTGCTGGAGCGCCTTTACAACGGCAGGGGATGCGCCGGTGTGCGGGGACGTTTTTAACGTGGCCGGCGGCACGGGCCCCGTGGCGCAGGGCGCCGAGGAGCTAGACCGCGGAATCCTGGAGGAGGCCGGCAGAAGGGCGCTTTACATGGAGATGTGCCCGAACTGCGGATCGCACATATCCGACGTGAGGATGGAGGCGGGCCTCCCCTGTACCAGGTGCTACCCGAGCGTGTCCGCCGCGGTCCTGGGCGAGCCGAACCCGGCGAGGAGGATCAGGAGGGTGGCGATGGAGCTCGCCGGCGCGCACTCGGCCGGGAGATACGGCCGCACGTTCAGGGTCATCTCCAAGCTCGAGGAGTTCAACGGGTTCTTCAGGAGGGCGACGAACTACGACCTGTGGACGGTGCAGAGGACGTGGGCCTCCAGGGCGCTCTCGGGGCAGAGCTTCGCCATAGTGTCCCCGACCGGGACGGGGAAGACCGTGTTCGGCGTGATCCTGGCGCTGTACCACGTGGCGCGCATCAGGAAGAGGCTCAAGAGGGGTGACAAGGCGTACATGGTGTTCCCCTCGTCGTTCCTGGTCCAGCAGATCCGGGATAAGATGGAGGACTTCGCCGGAAAGCTCGGCATCGACGTCAGGGTGCTCGCGTACTCCGGGTCGTCCGGCAGGGCGGAGTTCATGAGGAGGCTGGAATCCGGGGACTTCGACGTCCTGCTCACGACCAACCAGTACCTATCCAGGAACTTCGACCTGATAGCGAGGAACTCGTACGGCTTCGTCTTCGTGGACGACGTGGACGCGATGCTGAAGGCGAGCAAGAACATAGACAGGGTCCTGATGCTGGTGGGGTTCTCAAAGGAGGATATAGAGGGCGCGTACGAGCTCGTGAGGGCCAGGAGGGAGTACGGCCGCGCGCTGGCCGCCAAGGACGAGGATGCGATTGAGGAGGCATCGTCCCGGATAGGCGAGCTGCTGAAGCGCGTCCGGAGATCGAGGAGGAACGCCAGGGGGATACTCCTGCTGTCATCGGCCACAGCCCGCCCGAAGGGCACGAGGATAGGGCTGTTCAGGGAGCTGCTGGGGTTCGAGGTCGGTAGGCAGAGCGAGATGCTCAGGAACATAGCGGATGTGTACGCGGAGCCCGGGCCCGGCGAGTCCCTGGAGGACGCGGCCGTGGAGTACGTGCGGAGGCTGGGGCCCGGCGGGCTCGTGTTCGTCCCCACGGACAGGGGCCTCGATTACGCCGCCAGGATATCCGAGCGCCTGGCGTCCTCCGGGATACGCGTCGCGTCCACCGCGTCGAGGGAGAAGTCCCTGCTCGACAAGTTCGCGCGGGGCGAGTACGAGGTGCTGGTCGGCGTGGCGTCCTACTACGGGAAGCTGGTCAGGGGCCTCGACCTCCCGGTCGAGATAAGGTACGCGGTGTTCGTCGGCGTCCCCCGCTTCAGATACCGGATAGACGACATGACGTACAATCCGGTGCAGCTGCTCCAGATGCTGACGGAGGCGCGCAGGGTCGTCCAGCGCGGTCGCGGCGCCGCGGAGCTGGACCGCGTCACGGACGCGCTGTCCCGCTACCTCAGGATAATGCCGTGGCCGGCGATAAAACGCGTCATAGAGGAGCTCAGGGCCGGCGCCGCGCCCGAGGGGGGATTCCCCAGGTATCTCAGGAGGGCCGCGGAGCTCGCCGCGAGGTACTACTCGAACGAGGAGATCCTGAGGAGGATCTCGGAGGGCGGCCGGGTCGTCGTGAGGACGGAGGGCGACACGAGGTATCTCCTGGTGCCGGACGTCCTCGCGTACATACAGGCGTCGGGCCGCGCCTCGCGGCTGTTCGCGGGCGGGATATCGAAGGGGCTGTCCCTGACGCTCGTGGACGACGTACAGCTCATGCGCGCCCTCGAGAGGCAGGGGCGCACCCGCTACGAGATGGAGTGGAAGGGGATCTCGGAGGTCGACCTCGGGTCGATAATGGCGGAGGTCGACCGCGACCGCGCCCTCATGCGGGAGCTCCTGCAGGGGCGCGTGCCGCCGGAGATGAAGTCGCCCATGAGGACGGCGCTCCTGCTCGTGGAGTCGCCGACCAAGGCCCGCACGATCGCGTCGTTCTTCGGCCGCCCGGCGGTCCGCAGCGTGGGCGGGGCGTTCAAGGTCTACGAGGTGGCGACGGGGGGCCTCCTCCTCAGCGTCGCGGCCACCAAGGGCCACATGTTCGACCTGATAACGGACGGGTCGCCCCCGACGCCCGGCGGCGCGAGGAACTTCCACGGCGTCCTGTCCATCGGCGATCGCAGGTTCATACCCGCGTACGGCCCGATAAAGCGGTGCGCGAAGTGCGGGGCCGTCTTCATAGGCGGCGACAGATGCCCCAAGTGCGGCTCCAGGAGGATCACGGGCAGCAGGTCCACGATAGACGCGGTGATGTCCATAGCCCCGGAATACGACCTGGTGCTGCTGGGCACGGACCCGGACGCGGAGGGCGAGAAGATATCGTGGGACCTCTACAACCTGCTCCACGGGTTCGTCCCGGAGGTCAGGAGGGTGGAATTCCACGAGGTGACAAAGTGGGCGCTGGAGAAGGCGCTCGCCTCGCCCAGGGACGTGAACGAGAAGCTCGTCGAGGCGCAGCTGGTCAGGAGGATCGAGGACCGGTGGATAGGGTTCGAGCTCAGCGAGAGGCTCCGCGCCGAGCTCGCCCCGCGCGTCAGGGACCGCTACGGCCTCTCGGCCGGCCGCGTGCAGACGCCCGTCCTCGGGTGGATAGTGCAGCGCGCCGACGAATACAGGCGCAGCTGGAGGAAGATGCTCGTGATCGTCATCGGGGAGAACATGTCGATCACGGTCAGGGAGGACGAGGCGAACCTGGAGGAGGTCAAGCGCTCCGTGGACTCCGAGGGCGTCAGGGTCCTCGACGTCAAGGTCGAGGAGAGGGAGATGCAGCCGCAGCCCCCGTTCACCACCGATTCCATGCTCGCGGAGGCGACGAGGTACGTCGGGCCCTCCGCGGAATACGTCATGCGCCTGGCACAGGACCTGTTCGAGGCCGGGCTCATAACCTACCACAGGACGGACAGCACGTACGTCTCCGACAAGGGCCTGTCGATAGCGAGGGAGTACATAACGGACAACATCGGCCCCACGGCGTACCATCCCAGGAAGTGGGGGAACCCCGGCGCGCACGAGTGCATAAGGCCGACCCGCCCGCTGGACCTGGCGGGCCTCTCCGAGGCGCTGAAGTTCACGCCGACGGCCGCGAGGCTCGTCGACGCCCACATGAGGCTCTACTCCCTGATATTCAACCGGTTCATCGCGAGCCAGATGCCGCCCGCCCGGGCCCAGTGGAAGTCCGTGGTGCTCGGCCTGGGGCCCGTGAAGAAGGTGGTGGAGGGGGTTTCCGGCTACCTGGACCGCGGGTTCACGGCGGTGCACCAGCCCAGGCTGCAGGAGGCGCCCCCGTTCAACGCAGGCGACACCGTGAAGATCTCGTTCTCCGTCATGAAGTACGGGCCCACCGTCTACCTGTACAGGCAGAGCGACATAATATCCATGATGAGGGAGCGCGGCATAGGCAGGCCCTCGACGTACGCGAAGATACTCCAGACCCTCGTGGAGAGGCGCTACGTGTACGTCGGGCCCGGGGGAGGCCTCACGCCGAGCAAGAAGGGCGCGCTCGCGTACGAGTACCTCAGGTCGAAGTTCTCCGACGTGATATCGGAGGAGAGGACCAGGCAGCTCGAGGAGAAGATGGACAGGGTGGAGAGGGGCGACGTGGATTACCAGTCGCTCCTGAGGGAGCTCTACGCGGAGATCAATTCCCTTCCCCGCTGACCTCTTCCCCCGGTTCCGCCGCCCCGGCTCCCCGGAACGACTTCAGCTCGTTCTCCAGCTGGGAGATCTTCCACGAGATAGCGCTCACGAGCTCGGAGTTATCGTAATACTTCAGGGGGTTCCCGCATTCCGGGCATATGAACATGAGCTCGACCGCCTCCTCGAACGTCCTCTTCGGGCAGGTCGCGCTGCCGCAGTGATAGAACTGGTGGTCCTTCTCGTATTCGAGCTTCGCCCTGAGCCTGTTCAGCAGCCTCCTCTTCACGCCTGCGAGGAAGACGTCCGCGCCCTCCGACTGGACCCTCCACCGGTAGACGTACCAGTCGCGCTTCGGATCGCGGACCCTTATCGCGTATATCAGCGACCTGCTCTGGAGCTCGTATAGGACCTTCCTCACGCGGTTTATCTTGAGGCCTGTGGCGCTGGCTATCTCCTCGTCCGTGGACTCCGGGTTGTTCAGGAGGGCCCTGGCGACCCTGACGAAGTCGTCGCTCCCGAGGAGGCTGGCGACCTTGACGAACGAATCCTCGTACTCCAGCTTGGGCACGATCCACATATATATTCCGCATCAAGATAATCCTTTCCATGCCTCCGGATGGGTGCGCCGGGAGGACGTACGTGCTGAGGATGGGCCACAGGATCGGGCGGGACAAGAGGATAACCACGCACGTGGCGCTGACGTCGATGGCGCTGGGGGCCTCCGGCGTTTTCATGAGCGGCGACGAGGACGGGCGCGTGATGGACAGCGTGCGCAGGGCCAGGGATCGCTGGGCCCCCGGGTTCTCCGTGGAGTACTCGCCCAGCTGGAGGGAGGTCCTGGGGCGCGCGAGGTCCATGGGATGCGCGATCGCGCACCTGACGATGTACGGGGTCGAGCTGCAGTTCCTGCTGGACGGCATCAGGTCGCTGGTGCCGTCGCGCGGCCTCCTGGTGGTCGTCGGGGCGGAGAAGGTCCCCCGCGATGTCTACGCGCTGGCTGACCTCAACGTGGCGGTCACGCACCTGCCGCACTCAGAGGTCGCCGCGCTGGCGATCTTCCTGCACGACGTCATCGGGCCCCGCGGTCGGATATCGGACGGGCCCCGTCCGGTTCTGCCCCAGCTTCGGGGGAAGCTCTCGCTTCCGCGGGGCCCCTCCCCAGGACCCTCAGGATCTCCCCCCTGAGGTCGCCGAGCCCGGCGCGGTCCCTCGCCGATATGGCCACGTAATCGCGCGCGCCCAGCCGGTCCGCCAGCCCCGCGATGCGCCCCCCGTCCACCAGGTCCGCCTTGTTGAACACGTTCACTATCCTGGATGGCTCCACGGAGAGCTCCTGCAGGATCTCGATGGACGTCCCGTACTTGCGCGCGACCACCTCGGGCTCCTCGGCCGCGTCCACCACAAGGAGGACGACGTCCGCGTACCCCAGCTCCTCCAGGGTCGACTTGAACGCCTCTATCATGTAGTGGGGCAGCCCGCTCAGGAACCCCACGGTGTCCGTCAGCAGGGCGTATTCGCCGTCCCCCAGCCATATCTCCCTCGTCGTGGTGGTGAGCGTCGTGAACGCGCGCCCCGTCACCGGTTTCCTCTCCTTCGAGAGCGCGTTGAACAGCGTCGTCTTCCCGGCGCCCGTGTAGCCCGCAAGGGAGATGATCGGCATCCCCCACCTGCTCCTGCCCCGGCGCTGCAGGTCCCTGTGCCTGCTGTACCTCCTCAGCCCCTCCAGTATCCTCATCCGGAGCTTCCTGACGTGGTCGTAGTACTTCTCAACCTCGTATTCCCCGTATCCGTAGAGCCCCGGCTGCTCCCCCATCTTCACCCTCCTTATGAGCTCCTTCAGCCTGGGGATCTCGTAGGTGAGCTCCGCCAGCTTGACCTGAAGTTTGGCCTCGGGGGTCCCGGCCCTGAGGGCGAATATCTCCAGGATCAGCTTGTCCCGGTCGACGACCCCGACGCCGGAATCCCTCATGAGGTTGAACGCCTGCGAGGAGTTCAGCTGGCCGTACACGATGACCGCGTCCACGTCGGAGCTCCGCGCGAGCTCCGCGACCTCCCCGGCCTTGCCCGCCGAGATCCCGACCCTGCCGTCCCCTATGCGCCGGACCGGGACTATGCCCGATATCCTGTAACCGGCGGACTCCGCCAGCTCGAGGGCCTCGGGCTCATCGCCCCCCCTGTCTATTACCAGCAGCGCCCTCCTCGCGCTCACATCTCGAGCTCGTCCATCCTGGTCAAAATCTTTATCTTAAGAACGCTCTCCAGCCGCCTGGCCGTCGGGATGTCCGGCCTGAACCTGCCCGATTCCACCTTGCTTATGACGGACGTCTTTATGCCGACCTTGGCGGCGAGCTCCTCCTGGGTGATCCCCAGGCGTTCCCGGGCCTCCTTCACCAGCCTGTGGTAGTCCGGCACCACGATTAGCTCCTCCGGGTTCTCCTCCCTTCCCCTCTCCCTGGGCCCGTTCCTCCCCCCCTCATCCTCCCCGGGCGCGTTCCGGCCCTGGGCCTGGGCGCGTATCGCCTGGCGCTGACCCTGCGGGTTGTACGGCGTGCCCAGCCGGGCGCACTCGCCGCACACCCTCATGACGACGCCCTCTATCACCACGAGGTACGGCTTTCCGTAGATGGGCCTGCCGCACACCTCGCAACGCTCCACGCCTCGGAGCTGCGCATGCACATTTATACCGATTTCGCGCCGCATCCGGCGGCATGGGGCCCGACTGGTACTGGCGGAGCCTGAGGGAGAAGATCATCTATGAGTACGGGGTGGACGTCGACGGGATCCTGGATCCGTCCCGGCTGGAGTTCAAGCGCTCGTCCAGGACGCACTCGCGGTTCATCGCCGTCGGGATCAGGGGCGGTCCCCACCTGGCAGCGCTGAGGGAGGACGGAAGCCTGGCGATAAGCCGTGAGCTGGCGCGCATGCTGCTCAGGTCCCCGGATTTCGCCGAGAGCTGCGTCGTCGTGGATCGGGACTCGGTCGAGTTCGTGCGGAGGGGGATGTCGGTCATGTCGGGGCACGTGCTGAGGGCCGGGGCCAACGTGAGGCCCGGGCTGGACGTCTGCGTGCTCGCCCCGGACGGGGAGCTGATAGCGGTCGGGACGTGCCTGCTGCCCCCCCGCCTGAGCTCATCGAGGTCCGGGCCGTTCGTCAAGGTCAGGGACCACGGCCCGACGGGAGCGGCTGAGGATCCGCGCTCAGCGGGCGGGTGACACGGGTTCGATGAATATCATCCTGACGTGCATCCTGGACCCGCAGAACTCGCAGACCTCGCCCTCCTTCCCGACGTAGTCGCCGTCGCGGAACGAGCGCTTCAGCTTGACGCCGCACTTCGGGCACTCCTCGACGGTCATCAGGACGCCGGCGGAACCCACACGCGGAGCCGGATGCGCCCCGATATTAAGATAATCCCCCTTCCCCGGTTCCCCGGTTCCCCGGTTCCCCGACGCGTTCCCTCAGCCCGCGTCACCGCGCGGTCGTCACGACCAGATCCCGGTCCCGCACGAATATCGTGTGCTCGAACTGGGCGACCTGCGCCCCGCTCGCCTCCACGAGCGTGTTGTACTCGTAGACTATGCCCATGGACCTCAGGGATTTGAGTGCGTCCAGCGCGCGTTCCCCCAGCTCCCCGACGATCCACCTCGAGGCGAACGGCAGCCCCCTGTAGCGCTCCCATATGAGGGAGGCGACGCGCGCGAGCTGGGGGTCCTTCGGGATCCTCCTCGAAGTCAGCCGGAATATGTTGCTGGCCCCCGCGTCGACCACCCTCCCCGACGCGTTCCCGGGGACGAGGAACGGCTCAAGCGCGTACGCGTTCCGCGGCTCGAATTCCCCCGGGGCCTCGGCGTTCACGTTGGGCACCGATACGCCCGTGTGCAGCTCGTAATTCCCCAGCCTGTGGCCCGCGAGGTTCACGATTGGCCGGAGCCCCAGCGCGGAGGCGTACTCCTCCACGGTCCTGCCGAACCTCTTGAGGGGGGATCCGGGGCGTATCTGCGATATGCCCGCGTCCAGCGCGTCCTTCGCGGCCTCCACGAGCCTCTCGTTCTCGCCGCCCCAGGCTATGGAGATCGCGGTATCCGCTATGTACCCGTCCACGTGGGCCCCGAGGTCCACCTTGATTATGCTCCTGCCGTCTATCACGGTCCTGTCCCCCGGCGACGGCGTGTAGTGCGCCGCCGCGGATCCCTGCGATATGTTGCACGGAAAGGCCGGCTTCGCGTCGCGCATTATGATGCCCTCGAGCTCGTCGCAGACCTCGAGCACGCTCCGCCCGTCCTCCACTATCTCCAGCGCCCTCTCCAGCGCCCTCGCAGCTATCCTGCCGGCCGCCAGATATTTTTCCAGCTCCGGATCGTTCGACACGTCAACTCTTTATCAGGGGGCGATAAAACCTTTGACGTGGGACGCCGGTACGGAAAGGTCGCCATAGGGGGCACGTTCGATCCATTCCACATGGGCCACATGAAGCTGATAGACACGGCGTTCGCGCTCGGCGACGAGGTCCTGATAGGCCTGAGCTCCGACGACCTGGCGCAGAGCATGGGGAAGGCGCCCGACAGATCGTTCGAGGAGCGCGCCTGTGACCTGATGGAGTACCTCGAGTCGAAGTACCGCGACAGGATCTACTCCATACACAAGCTGGAGGATCCGTTCGGCCCCCTTGCGAGCGACCCCGACATACAGGCGCTGGTGGTGAGCCCGGAGACGGAGGAGCGGGGAAAGGAGGCGAACGAGGCGAGGAAGTCCAGGGGGATGGGGGCCGTGGACATAGTGAGGATCGACTTCGTGCTCGCGGAGGACGGCGAGCCCATAAGCTCCAGGAGGATAAGGAGGGGCGAGATAGATAAGGAGGGAAGGGTCCTGGGAAGGGTCCAGTGAGGGATGCCGCTTGGGGGATCGCGCGTTTCATCCGCTGGAGAGGAAGGTCCTCAGGGCGCTCGTGGGCGCCGGGAGGCCCCTCGGCGTGGAGGAGCTCTCGTCGGCCACCGGCCTCTCCCCGGATCAGGTCCGCAGGGCGGTCGAGTGGCTGAGGTCGAAGGGTGTGGTGCGCGTGGACACGGGGGTCCGCAGGGCCGTTTCGCTGGGGAAGAACGGCGCGGACGCGCTGGAGCGGGGCCTCCCGGAGGACAGGCTGCTATCGGCGCTGAGGTCCTCCGGGGGGGAGGCCGACCTCGCCGGCCTGGCGGACCGGCTGGGCATGGACCCCCGGGAGCTCAACGCGGCCCTGGGCAGGCTCGCCAGGGAGGGGTTTGTGCGCGCGTCCGGGGGGCGCCTGCTGATGCTGCGGGATGGGCCGTACAGCCCGTCGTCGATGGACCTCCTGAGGAGGATAGCCGGCGCGGGCGAGCTGCCGCTGGATTCGCTGGGGCCCGGCGAGCTCGGGGCGCTGGAGGACCTGATGCGCCGGCCGGGGTTCCTGGAGGTCCGCGAGTCCAGGAGCGCGAGCGTCCTGCCGCCCGAGGACGCGGAGGGGCTCGCGTCGATCCTGCAGGAGGAGGTGGTCACGCGGCTGTCCCCGGAGGATCTCTCGACGGGCAGGTGGAGGTCCCTGCGCCTTGCCAGGCTCGACGTCGAGGCGCCCGTGCCCGCGCTCCACCCGGGGAGGAGGCACGTGGTGACCGAGTACATCAGGCGCGTCAGGGAGATATTCACGTCCATGGGATTCCGGGAGATAACGGGGGGAATCCTCCAGATCAGCTTCTGGAACTTCGACGCGCTCTACACCCCCCAGGACCACCCGGCGAGGGAGCTGCAGGACACTTTCTACGTGGACGTCGATCCGTTCGAGGAGCCGCCGCCCGACGTGGAGTCGGCCGTCAGGGCCGTCCACGAGAACGGCGGCGGGACCGGCTCCACCGGCTGGGGATACGAGTGGAGCCCCCGCGAGGCGCGCAGGGTCGTCCTCAGGACGCACACGACGGCGCTCACCGTGAGGGCGCTGATGGACACGAGGGATCAGCCCGTGGCCAAGCTCTTCAGCGTCGGCAGCGTGTTCAGGAACGAGAGGGTGGACGCGAGGCACCTCGTCGAGTTCCACCAGGTGGAGGGCATAGTGAAGTCCCCGGACGCGAACATCCGCCGCCTCATGGGCTACATATCGGAGTTCTACTCCGGGCTGGGCTTCAGGGACGTGAAGTTCTGGCCCACCTACTTCCCCTACACGGAGCCGTCCCTGCAGGTGATGGTCAAGGTCGGCGGCATCTGGCTGGAGATGGGCGGCATGGGCATCTTCAGGCCGGAGGTCACCGCGCCCCTGGGCGTGGACGAGCCCGTGCTAGCGTGGGGGCTGGGGCTGGAGCGCCTGATAATGGTCAGGATGGGGATGGCGGATGCCCGCGAGCTCTACGCGGATAACCTGTCCTGGTTGAGGGGGATCCCGGCTTGCCGGTCGTCGACGTCGATCTGAGGAGGCTGGCCGCGCTGGCCGGGTGGAACGGGCCCCCCGAGGGGATCCTGGACGTGGTCCCCTACGCCGGGCTGGACATTGAATCGGTCGACGGCCCGGTCGCGCGCCTGGAGTACAGCCCGAACAGGCCCGACTTCGCGACGGAGTGGGGGATCGCCGCGTACCTGAGGGGAATAACCGGAGTCGAGCGCGGGCCCGTGGGGCTATCGGCGTCGCGCCCCTCCATCACGATATACGTTGACCGGGCGCTCAGGGGGGTGCGCCCCTACATAGCGGGCCTCGCGGCGAAGGGCCTGGCGCTGGACGAGGAGTCCATAAGGCAGCTCATAAGGCTCCAGGAGGATCTGCATCAGGGACCGGGGCGCAGGCGCAGGTACCTCGCGATAGGGCTGCACGACCTGGGGAAGCTGGATCCCCCCCTCTACTACAGGGCGGTCGACGGCGACTACGAGTTCGTGCCGCTGGGCGAGTCCAGGCGGTGGAGGGTCCGCGACATACTCAGCGGGCACGAACTCGGCATCGAGTACGGAGCCGCCCTTCCGGCCTCCGGCCCCTACCCGATGCTGGTGGACTCGGCCGGCAACACGCTCTCGTTCCCCCCGATAATAAACGGCGAGCGCACGCGCGTCCACGGCGGCACCGGCGCGCTGTTCGTGGATGTGACCGGGACATCGTATTCGAGGGTCATGGATGCGCTGTCCGTGCTGGCCCTGACCCTGCACGAGATGGGCGCCGCCCTGGAGTACACGACGGTGGACTACGGGGACATCAGGCTGCTGTCGCCGGATCTGTCGAGCCGCGAGATCCGCCTGAGCGCGCGGCGCGCCTCGTCGCTCCTCGGCCTCGAGCTGTCGCCCCCGGACCTCGGGGAGTACCTGGGCAGGGCCAGGATCGGGGTGTCCGAGGTCCTTCCGGACGGGGTGGTGGCGGCCGTCCCCAGGTACAGGTTCGACGTGATGCACGAGGTCGACCTGGTGGAGGAGGTCGCGTACGGCTACGGATACGCGAGGATGGGCCCCGAGGCGCCCCGCGAGCCGGGGATGGGCGCCGGGTCCGGGGCGGCCTCGTTCGAGGAGGCAGTGCGGGACATCGCGGTCGGCCTGGGGCTGCAGGAGGTCCTCACGACCCACCTGACCAGCTACGACCTCCTGTACGGGGTCACGCGCCGCCGGCCGGAGCGTCCGATCAGGGTCCTGTCGAGCAAGAGCGGTGAGCACGAGTATCTGAGGGACAGCCTGATCCCCGGGCTGCTGGGGGTCCTCTCGTCCAACGCGCACGAGGAGTATCCGCAGAGGATCTTCGAGGTGGGATCCGCGGTGGTCGCGGGGCCGGGAGGGGTCGAGGAGCGCCGCGAGCTGGCCATCGCAACGGCGCACGCGAGGGCCGGATTCACGGAGATGAAGTCGATCGTCGATGCGGTCGTCGGTTCGCTGACGGGGAGACGTCCATCCTACTCGCAGGCCGGATGTCCCCCTCCGTTCATCGACGGGAGGTGCGCGTCGGCGTCGCTGGACGGCGCGGTGCTCGGGATCCTGGGCGAGATAGATCCGGCCACGCTGGAGCCCCTCAGGATACAGGTCCCCGTGGCGGCCGCGGAGCTGAGCGTGGACGCGCTGAGGTCCGCGTGCGGGAAGCGATATCCGCCGCGGTGAATGCGGCCCCGGTCCCCAAACGGTCAATGCGAACGCCCGGGTCCCCATCATCCTTAAGTCCAGGCGCGCGAAAAGGCGAACGCCCCGTTCGAGAAGCCCGGTGAGCCCTGGCTGACAGTGATCCGGCGCCGTCAGAGGCGGGGTACACACTTATATCAGGCCGGATGTCCGCATAGCGCGTCTTGCGCTCATTATTCAGGGATTCCAGGGATGAGATGAGGTCCCATCTCCTGGAACTCATACAAAAGCTGAACGAGGAGGCGGCATCTGGCGCGGTCGTCCTGGTCGAGGGACGGCGCGACGAGGTCGCGCTGCGCGCCGCGGGGTACTCGGGCCCGCTCGTCAAGGTGAAGGTACTCGGGCGCCGCGCGAGGGCCCTGGGCGAGATCATCTCGACGGCCGCCTACAGGAAGGCGATACTCCTGGTCGACTTCGACAGGGAGGGCTCCAAGCTCGCGAGGACGATAGGGAGGGAGCTGTCGTTCTGCGGCGTCGAGGTCGACTCGAAGTTCAGGGAAAGCTTTTTTGAAACGTTTTACGGTGAAGTACGCGAGGTGGAGGCTCTTAGAAGGCTCACGGAGGAGGGATTCGAAGGTGCCGGACTCAAGTGGATATAAATACCTCGTGAAGATGGAGTTTCAGGTCGACGGCCCGGTCGATAAGCCGGATGTCGTGGGCGCCATATTCGGTCAGACGGAGGGGCTGTTCGGCCCCGAGCTGGATCTCAACGAGCTCCAGAAGAACTGGCGCATCGGAAGGATAGAGATAAACCTGCGCCGCTCCGATTCCCGCGCGTTCGGCGAGGTCTACATACCAGCTAATACGGACGTGGCCGAGGCCGCGTTGATCGCGGCCGCCCTCGAGACGATAGAAAAGGTGGGCCCGTATCAGGCGAGGTTCAGGCTCAAGGAGATGGAGGACATCAGGGCGCTGCGCAGGAAGCAGGTGATCGAGAGGGCGAAGGAGATACTGAAGGACTGGTCCTCGAAGGCGATAAGCGAGGGGGAGGACGCCCTGAAGGAGGTATACGACGCGCTGAAGCCCTCCAAGCTCGTGTACTACGGCCCGGAGCAGCTGCCCGCCGGACCCGGGGTTTACGACTCGGACACGGTGATAGTGGTCGAGGGGAGGGCGGACGTGCTGAACATGCTGAGGGCCGGGATAGAGAACACCGTGGCGATAGGCGGCGCCAGGGGGGTCCCCGACTCGATAACGCAGCTGGCCAAGTCGAAGAAGCTGATGGCGTTCCTCGACGGCGACAGGGGAGGCGACATGATACTCAGGGACCTGCAGTCGAAGGTGGACCTCGTCAAGGTCTACAGGGCGCCGTCCGGCAGGGAGGTCGAGGAGCTGACCCCCGAGGAGATACGCCGCATACTGAGGGAGGAGGCGCCCCCGACGCCCGCCCCCGCGCCCGCGGCCCCCGCGCCCCCGGCCCCGGCGCCGCCCCAGCTGCCTCCCGACCTTCAGAAGGCCGCGTCGGACCTCGTGAAGGGCCTCGAGGGGACGCTCGAGGCGGTCCTGCTCGACCAGTCGTCGTCGCAGATCTCCAGGGTCCCGGTCAGCAAGCTTTACCAGGCGATCCAGGAGGCGAACGGGGTCAAGGCGGTCGTCTTTGACGGGATCGTGACGCAGAGGCTGGTGGACGCGGCCGCGGCCAGGGGCGTGGAGTTCCTCATAGGGTCCAGGGTCGCGGACGGCGTCAAGGTCCCCGGCGGCGTCAAGGTGCTCACGTTCGCGGCCATCAAGCCCCTGGAAGCGCAGGCGACCGGCGGCCAGTGACGACCTGCGGATACGGGTGCTATGTTATCCTTTTCCTGATTTCATGGATAGTTTTATATATTTCACTCAGAGGTAAACTGAAGGCGCTCGAGTCCAGGGGGATAGTGCTCGGGCCCCTCTACCTGATACTGAACGTCAGATCCGCCGGCGCGGCGCTGGAGCGCTCCTTCCGCGGCAGCCGCCGCGCCTCGCGCCTGATCTCGATATCGCCCGCCGTCGCCGCGGCCCTGATGATCTACGCGCTGTACTTCCTCTCGAGCAACCTGTGGTCGTACTTCGCGGCGCCCCGTGCTTTCTCGGCCGTGATACCGCTGGTGCCGTTCGTCACGGTGCGCAGCCCGTTCCTGCTGGCGATCTTCCTGGCGGCCATCCCGATACTGATAATCCCCCACGAGCTCTCGCACGCGCTGGCCGCGGCGAGCAGGGGGATAGGGATCAAGGGCGGCGGGTTCCTCCTGGTGACGTTCCTGATGGGGGCCTTCGTGGAGCTGGACGAGGGCTCTTTCAGGAACGCGAAATGGAGGCACAGGATGGTCACGGCCGCGGCCGGGCCGACCGCGAACGCGGTGATAGCCGGGGTTGTGCTCGCCCTCCTGCTGACGCAGCCCTACTCGTACCTCTATCTGCCGTCGTACGTGGCCGCGCCGTTCTACCGTCCGGAGGCGGGCGTGCTCGTGGCGGGCGTGGTCCCCGGCTCGCCGGCACAGGCCGCCGGCATATCCACCGGGACCGTCCTGCTTTCGGTGAACGGGACGCCGCTGGACGACGTCGGCGCCCTGGGCGGTTTGAACGTAAGCGCGGGCGAGCTCCTCGTGATCGACGCGATGAGCGGGGGGCACCCCCACACGTACTACGTGCGCGCCGCTGAGATCTCGGGGAGGGCGATGATCGGCGTCTACGCGGCGGACTACATGAGGCCGGACGTCCAGCTTCCGTACCTGGGCGCGTCGGCCGACTACTTCATGGTCTGGCTCCTGATGATATCGTTCGCGGTGGCCGCGTTCAACATGCTGCCCATGGCGCCGTTCGACGGCGCCGTGTTCATGGACGCGGCCCTGAGCGCCGCCGTGAGGGGGGACGCGTCCAGGCGCGCGATCCTCTACTCGCTGTACGCGCTGTCCGCCCTACTGCTGGCCGGCAACATAGCGCTCTCGCTCATGAAGTTCGGCGTGCCGTCGCTCTGAGGCGTATCGGCGCGGGATCCGCGGTACAACACAAATAGGGCGGCGCCCCCCGGACGGACGTGGAGAGGTGCGACGTCTGCGGCGCCCCCGCGTCCCACGTCCTGAGGTACTCGGGGCGCTCCCTCTGCGACGCGCATTACATATCGTACGTGGAGCGCAGGGTGGCCAGGACGATCTCGAAGTACGGGATGCTGAGGCCGAGGGAAAGGATAGGGGTGGCGGTCTCCGGCGGCAAGGACAGCATGTCCCTCCTCACGATCCTGCGCGGGATGGCGCCCAGGCACGGGTCCGAGCTCGTGGCGCTCGTGGTGCACGAGGGGATCGGGGGCCATGTGGAGAGGTCGCACGCGCTCGCGGAGGAGTACGCCAGGGGCCTCGGGATCGAGGTGTTCTCCGCGTCGTTCCGCGAGCTGTTCGGCCATGGGCTGGAAGAACTCGCGTCCAGGAGGACCGCCCCGGCCTCAGCGTGCTCGATATGCGGGCCGCTGAGGCGCCGCGCGATAGACGTGCTGGCGAGGGACGCGGGGGTCGACGTGGTGGCCACCGGCCATCACATGGACGACTTCCTGCAGACGTTCATGATCGGCATGCTCGAGGGCGACCTGAAGAAGCTGGCGTGGCTGTACCCGGGGCCGAAGCAGGATCCCGCGGGAAGGGCCAGGAGGGTGCAGCCCCTGGTGGAGCTTTACGAGGAGGAGGTGTTCGAGTACGCGATGGCCGCCGGGATACCGTTCGACGGCTGCGACTGCCCCTACAGGAGGGAGGGCGTGAGGGTCCGCATCAGGTCATTTCTGAAGGAGCTCGAGGCCAGGAGCCCCGGGGCCAAGTCGATGATGTTCCGCTCGGCGCTCGCGCTCTCCCGCGCGGCTTCGCAGGGCGCGGCCCCATCCGAATACAGGAGGTGCGTGTACTGCGGGTGGCCCTCCACCTCGGGCGTGTGCAACGCGTGCTCGACCCTGATCTCGATAACCGGGCAACCGATAAATATCGGCCACGCGCTCTACGGAGGCTCGGGGCGCGGGTAGGGCTAGGGGGCCAGCCGTCCCCTTGACCCGAAACCGGCTACACGCGGGGGCCAGCAACCCGCGGGTAAACCCCATCGGCCCGTGCCCGCACGGGAGAAGCCGCCGGATGACCCTGCGCCGCCGCGGCGATCCGCCGGCGGACCGCGTGCTCGAAGGGGCACGGGGATCCGCGAACCGCCGAACCGGGTTAGGCCCGGGAGGGAGCGGCCCTAAGGCGGGGCGGGAGGCGCGCGGCGCCGCGTGGGGGACGGGGGTCCCGCGGCGGGGCGTGCCGGTGGGCTGAACCGCGGGGTCCGCGCCCCATCGACAAGGTAATTAACGATAAGCGGGAATCCCAGCGGGCCGGGGTGCCCTAGCGGTAGGGGGCAGATGCGCGTCCAGCCTACGCCTGCTAAGCCTGTGGGCCAAAAGCCCGCGCGGGTTCGAGCCCCGCCCCCGGCGCCACAACATGCGATGGACCGCTGTACATGGGCGTTGGTCGGGTGGATCGCGCCCGGGAGGCGCGGTCGATCCCATCCCACGGCTCCTCCTCGGATCGATGCGCGCCCGGGCTCGCGGGCGCGGGGTCGGCCCGCCGATCGTCTTACCCGGCCGACACCCGGGGCAAATGGCCAAATCGATTTAAAATACTAGTCCCATGGAACTAGTCCCATGGGACTAGTCCTGGGAAGAAAGGAGTGCCGCCGCGTGCGTGAGATCGACAGCTGGACGCTCCTCTACGGGAGGAGGAAGGTGGGCAAGACGACGCTCCTCAGGAGGTGCGCTAGATACGACATCTACATGACCGTGTCGCAGACGCGCGAGTCGGGCTTCCTGGGCGACCGGCTCTCCCCAGTCCCCCTGCGCGACGCGATGGATGATATCGCGCGGACCCTGAGATCCGGCGGCGCCGCGGTCATAGACGAGTTCCAGAGGCTCCCGCCGGAGCACATGGACGCGCTGGCCCAGCTCGCCCCGCGCGGGATCCTGATCGCGTCCGGATCCAGCTACGGGGTGGTGGACAGGATCCTGGGCGGGGGGTCCCCGCTCCTGGGGCACATGCTGCCAGTAGAAATCGACATAATATCATATGAGGACGCGCTGGCCCAGCTCGGCGATCCGATCATGGCGGCCATCTACCGCGATCCCTGGATAATACCGTTCGTGGACTCGGTCGAACGGCTGGAGGGGCGGCTGGGGGAGCTCGTCCTGATAGCCAAGGGGCTCATCGGCGAGGTCTTCAGGGAGGAGGAGAGGGAGCTCGCGGATACCTACTGGCGTGCGCTCCTCATGGTCGCGGAGGGGCGCTGGAGGAGCTCCGAGATAGCGGGGGCGCTGGGGCTGAGGGGAGGCGAGGCGTCCGCGTCGTCAATGCTGAGCAGGCTGTCCAGGATGGGCCTCGTCAGGGGTATACCGACGCTCGGGAGGGAGAGGTACAACGTGGTGAGATCGCCGGCGCTCTCGCTGATGCTCTACGCGGAGGCCAAGTACATGGTCAGCGAGCTGGGGCCCTCCTCCGGCCTCCCGGCGCTCCCGCTGGGCAGGGAGATCCAGTTCAGCGTCGGCGAGATGCTCGCGGCTCGCTTCGGCGCATCGCAGCACTATTCCCCCAGGGAGGACGTCGACGTAGTGCTGGTCAGGGGGAGGAGGCGCGAGTGGGCATTTGAGGTGAAGGCCGGCGAGTTCTCCGCCCAGGAGGCGGGCGCCGCGGTGGAGAGGATGAGGCGCGTCGCGGAGATGGTGGGGCTGGTCAGCCTGAGCGGGAGGCCCCCTGACGCCGGCGCCGACCTGAGCCTGGGGCCGCGCGAGCTGCTGGAGATGGCCCGCTCGATGTCCGGCGACCTGGGGATGCCGGGGCGAGGCCCTCAGCCGCGATCGCCGCGCATCGCGCTCACATCCCGCCGGCCGTCAGCAGCTCAGTAAAGTAAATGTCTACATGTATATATAAATGGCGTACGCCGGAGGGATCGTATATCTCAGATGGATCGCCTCCTCGGCCTCGACGTCCCCCTAGCGCGGGGTCCGTGCCGAGGGCAGATCTTCGGGGTATGTGGCTCGCGGGCGAATATGGATGTACGTCCCCGGGCCGCGCTCCGCCACAGCTATGCTCAAATCCAAAATAAATGATCAATCGCGCGAAACTCACGCGGTTCCGCGGTCGCTCTCCGATGTCTTTCCCTTCGACTTCTTCCTCGACGTGCTGCACGGCATCGGACGACGGAGCACGCGCGCACGTATTAAGCTTTACGCATATTTTGGATTGCGGGCGGATGGGGCCGATCGACGGATCGTTCCCCGCGTATCCCGCTCCGGCG
>Ga0080006_1214396_pt1 | contig 40255 bp, 35 predicted proteins | sample RS3BMetagenome_FD_69209 | JGI IMG/M metagenome (GOLD analysis project Ga0080006, IMG submission 69209) | Ferric oxide microbial mat and aquatic microbial communities from Rainbow Spring, Yellowstone National Park, USA - RS3B (SPADES... ...
GTGCTCCAGCGACTTCTGGCACTGACCGCGGCCATCTGGCACAACAGCCACTCCGGACAGACGCCCCTGCGATCGCTCATCGCCTACGACCACGGGTGACCCCTTGGAATTGACCATCTAGGGCCGCGCCCCCACCGTGGACCGGTCGTCGTCAGGCGGACGACGCCCCGAGTTCAGGTGTGGGCCGTCCGTGGTGGCGGTACCGGCGGCGGAAGGTGGCGTAGGCGACGGGTCCGGCCGCCATCGGCAGCCAGTAGGACGCCAAGCGGTAGGCCAGTGTGGCCAGCACCGCCTGGGCGCCGTCCAGCCCGGCCAGCGCCAGGAATCCGGCGAGGCTCGCCTCGACGACGCCGATGCCTCCCGGGGTGATGGGGAGCAGGCCGATGACCCCCGCCACCGCGTAGGCCAGCAGGATGAGGGACGGTCTCGGGTAGGCACCCACGGCCCGGACGCAGAACAGCAGGCACAGGTAGTCGAAGACCAGTCGGCCGACCGAGAGCAGGCTCGCCTGCCACCATTGCCGGCCGAGCACCGCGCGGATGACGTTGCGCTGCTCGAGCAGCCGTTCGGGCAGGCCTTCGATCGGCTCCCGCTTCCTGAGCACCCGGTTGCGCGCGGTCTGGGCCACCCGGCCCGCCCACAGCAACGGGGGGTCGAACGCCATGACCACGGCCCCGAACGCGGCGAAGAGCACGAACCCGATCGCCCCGACCCAGGCGGCGTGGACCAGTCCGGAGGCCACCGGCGACCCGAAGATCACGACCGGCAGGACGAACACGGGCAGGGCCAGGAGCCCGCCGATCCCGAGGAACGAGAAGGCGGTCAGTCCGCTGACCGACTCGGTCGCGTCCATGCCGGCGGTCGCCAGCATCCGGAACTGGACGGCCGCTCCGGCGGCCGCTCCCCCGGGCACGATCAGCGAGATGGCGTTGCCGGCCAACTGCGCGGTGATCACCGAGAACCACGCCTTGGTCCGCAGAGCGATCCGCTGGAGGGCGAAGGTGCAGGCGAAGTGGGCGATCTCGGCCACGACGGCGGGGATGAACCACAGCAGGTTCAACGTGGCCAACTTGGGCCACGAGTCCAGCACGGCGAGGATGCTCGGGGCGACCAGATAGAGGATCACGCCCGAGACGGCGATGGCGATCGACCGCTTGACGACCGTCCTCCAGCGGATGGGACGGTGCTGCTGCTCCTCGAACTGGGCTTCGAACGACCGCGGCTTGGCGTCGTCCGGACGACCTAGGGGCGCGCTCACCTCCTCACCGTCACCTCCACCCGTCGTCACCGCAGTACCGGCCTTCAGCCTCCGGCCAGGCCCAGGACCGCAGCCAGGACGATGTTGGCGCCGCGCATGTCTCCCTGCAGCCCACCCTCCATGCGGTTCATGGCGTAGCTCACGGTCAGGTCGGTGTCCTGGTCGACCACGATGAGCGAGCCCCCGTAGCCACCCCAGAAGCAGGCCCGCGGGCCGATGGGCATCATCCCCGAGCTGAGTCCGTAGCCCATGCCGAACCGGTACTCGGCCCCGAGGATGAGGTCCGTCCCGTGGATCTGCTCGTCGAAGATGCGGTCACAACCGGACTCGGACAACAGCCGCACCCCGCGGGCCGCACCCCTTCCGGCGATGACCGACTGCACCAGCGCCACCGAGAGTGCGTTGCCGTGGCCGTTGGCCGCCGGGATCTCGGCCCGTCGCCACCAGGCGTGGGCCGGGTACGTGGCGTCGAGCGGTGGGTTGCCCATGGCCCGGATGACCAGCTCCGAGGGCTTCATCTCGTCGAGGTCGAGGGGCGGCGGCGGAATCACGACCGAGACCCGATGGTCCTCGGCCTCGGGCAGGCCGATGTGGAAGTCGGCACCGAGCGGTCCCGCCACCTCGGAGGCGAACCAGGTGCCGATGGTGGCCCCGGTGATCCGCCGGACCACCTCGCCGATCAGGTAGCCCTGGGTGACGGCGTGGTACCCCGAGGCCGTGCCCGGCTCCCACCAGGGCTCCTGGGCCGCCAGCAACGACGTGCACTTCTCCCAGTCGGCCAGGTCCTCGGGCACCATCGGTTCGGACCATCCGGGCAGGCCGGCGGTGTGGGCCATGAGGTGACGGACCTCGACCGACTCCTTGCCACCGGCTGCGAACTCCGGCCAGTACTTCGCCACCGGGGCGTAGAAGTCGAGTTCGCCGCGGTCGGCCAACATGAGCGTGGACAGGAACGTCATGGTCTTGGTGGTCGACCACACGTTGGTGAGGGTGTCCTTCGCCCAGGGTGCCGAGCCGGCCGCGTCGACCGTCCCACCCCAGATGTCCACCACGGGCTCGCCCCCGAGGAGCACGGCCACGGACGCCCCGACGTCGGTGCCGGCGTCCAGGCTGTCCGACAGCGTCGACGCCACTCCTTCGAACCTCGGTTCCCAGGTCCCCTGGATCTCGGCCATCGTGGTCTCCCTCCCTCGTCCACCGGTGAAACCCCGATTGTTCCACGGGCGGTGCACCCCGGACCGCATCGGTGTCCGGGCCCTCCTCCGTCCGATCCGCTCCGATGGGTGGACGCCGGAGGACGGATCTGTGTTCCCTGGCAGCGGGTCGGAGCAGACCCGCATCGGAGGGGAGGCCGCCAGGGGACGGATCCGGACGATGCCGGGACACGCAGAGTCGCACCGGCGGGCGCCCCGTGCCGCCACCGTCCGACGACCCGTTACCCTGGTACCCCGTGAGTGACACCTCTGACACCCAGCTGACCCGTGACACCTTCGAGCGGCTCCAGGCCGAACTCGAGGACCTCACCACCCGGGGACGCGTGGAGATCGCCGCACTCATCGAGACCGCGCGGGCCCTGGGCGACCTGAAGGAGAACGGCGACTACCACGCCGCCAAGGACAGCCAGGGGAAGATGGAGTCGCGGATCCGTCAGCTCGAGCACATGCTGAAGAACGCCAGTGTCGTGGATGCCGCCCCCAGCGACGGCACCGTGGCGCACGGATCGACCGTCACCCTCCGCTACGAGGGCGACGACGAGGACGACACCGCGGACTACTTCGTCGGCTCCATCGAGGAGCGTCAGGGCGATCTGACCGTGGTGTCGCCCGGCTCGCCACTGGGCCAGGCGCTCATCGGCCACGCCGTCGGTGAGACCGTCGAATACGCCGCACCCGGGGGGAACCTCCGGGTCGAGATCGTCAAGATCGGAGCCTGAACCCGTGACCGAGCCGCGCACCCTGTCCGAGAAGGTCTGGGACAGCCACGTCGTCCATGCCGGCGGCAGCGAGGAGCCGGACCTCCTCTTCATCGACCTGCACCTGATCCACGAGGTCACGTCGCCCCAGGCGTTCGACGGCCTCCGCCTGGCCGGGCGCACCGTCCACCGGCCGGACCTCACCATCGCCACGGCCGACCACAACGTACCCACCACCGACATCGACAAGCCGGTGGCCGACCCCGTCTCGGCCAAGCAGCTGGCCGTGCTCGACGCCAACTGCGCCGAATTCGGCATCACCTGCTATCCGATGGGCGACGCCAACCAGGGCATCGTGCACATCATCGGGCCCGAGCAGGGCCTGACCCAGCCGGGCATGACCATCGTGTGCGGCGACAGCCACACCTCGACCCACGGCGCCTTCGGGGCACTGGCCTTCGGTATCGGCACCAGTGAGGTCGAGCACGTGCTCGCCACCCAGACGCTGCCGCAGCGCCGTCCGGCCACCATGGCCGTCACCATCGACGGCGAGCTGCCCGCCGGCGTCACGGCCAAGGACCTGGTGCTGGCCGTCATCGGCCGCATCGGGACCGGCGGCGGCAGCGGACACGTCATCGAGTACCGGGGCTCGGCGGTCCGGAGCCTCTCGATGGAAGGACGCATGACGGTCTGCAACATGTCGATCGAGGGCGGTGCCCGGGCGGGCATGATCGCCCCGGACGACACCACGTTCGCGTTCCTCGAAGGCCGCGACCACGCGCCCAAGGGCCCAGCGTGGGAGCAGGCGCTCGACTACTGGCGTTCGCTGCCGACCGACGAGGGGGCCGCCTTCGAGAAGGAGGTCGTGCTCGACGCCGCCGAGCTGGCCCCGTTCGTGACCTGGGGGACGAACCCGGCCCAGGTCACCCGGATCGACGGCACGGTGCCCCACCCCGACGACTTCGCCACCCCGGCCGAGCGCGAGGCGGCGGCGCGGGCGCTCGAGTACATGGGGCTCGTCGGCGGGACCCCGATGGGCGAGGTGCCGGTCGACACCGTGTTCATCGGCTCGTGCACCAACGGGCGGATCGAGGACCTGCGGGCCGCCGCCGACGTGCTCCGGGGTCGGTCCGTCCGCCCCGGCATGCGGGCACTGGTGGTCCCCGGATCGCACCGGGTGAAGGCACAGGCCGAGTCCGAGGGACTCCACCGGGTGTTCACGTCGGCCGGCTTCGAGTGGCGAGAGCCGGGCTGCTCGATGTGCCTGGCCATGAACCCGGACAAGCTGTCCCCCGGCGAGCGGGCCGCCTCGACCTCCAACCGCAACTTCGAGGGCCGCCAGGGTCGGGGCGGACGCACCCACCTGGTGTCGCCCGCCGTCGCCGCTGCCACCGCCGTGGTCGGGCGGTTCGCCACCCCGGGGGAGCTGGACTGATGGACGCCGTGCACATGGTGACCGGGCGGGCCGCGCCGCTCGATCGGTCAGACGTCGACACCGACCAGATCATCCCGTCGGACTGGCTCAAGCGGGTCGAGCGCACCGGCTTCGGGGCCGGCCTGTTCAGCGAGTGGCGTGACGACCGCGACTTCGTGCTCAACCGCGAGGAGCACGTCGGGGCCACCATCCTGGTCACGGGGCCCAACTTCGGGACCGGGTCGTCGCGGGAGCACGCCGTGTGGGCGTTGCTCGACTACGGGTTCGCCGCAGTGGTGTCACCCGGGTTCGCCGACATCTTCCGCAACAACTGCACCAAGGCGGGACTGGTGCCGGTCCAGGTCGACCCCGAGGTCGGCCGGGCCCTGCTCGACGCGGTAGCGGCCGACCCCGGCCTCGAGATCACCATCGACGTGGAGCGGGGGACGATCGACGCCCCGGAAGCGGGCATCGAGGGCACCTTCCCCCTGGACGAATTCACCCGGGCCCGGCTCTTGAACGGCTGGGACGACATCGGGCTGACGCTGCGGCACGAGGCGGACATCGAGGTCTACGAGGCCGACCGCCCGACCTGGCTTCCGACCACCCGCTGACCTCCTACCGGACAGGCCACACCATCTGACGAGGCCACCCCGTCTGACGAGGCCACACCGTCTGACGAGGCCACCCCGTCTGACGAGGCCACGCCATGGCCGGACCCGACGATCCGGGCCACCGGGCCCCGGATCCCGGCGTCACCACCCGGTGCGCTGCACTCGGACGAGGAGGGCCACCCGGAGGACGGAGAGCCCGCCGGGTCCCCAGCGCCGACCGCCACGAGGGGCAGGGGGGCAGCCAACGCCGGGGAACCCGGAGGAATGTGAGTTGCGGGGCACTCCGCTGCACCCGCACCTGCGATCGTGCGCCGTCCGCCGGACGACTGGTCGGTCTTCTATCCGGCGGGTACACCGCCGTGCCCGTGACCCTACACGAACCACCTCCAACCTTCACGGACGACCTGTCCACGCCCGATCGACGTCATGACGGCGTCAGGTCGGGCCCGCACACTGGGAGGATGATGGACAGGAGTGGGACGACCGACCGGGGGGACACGACCGGGCGCGCGGCGTCACCGACCGGGGCGCGGCGGACCCGGCGCCGCCAACCGCCGCTCGGCGGGCCGGAGGGGAACGCACGGGCCACCGGGCTCACCGCCGCCGTCCTCCTGGTGCTGCTGGCCGCCGAAGGCTTCACCCTCCTGCAGCTGCAGACCCTCATCACCCCCCACGTGGTGATCGGCATGGTCCTCGTCCCCTTCGTCCTCCTCAAGATGGGCACCACCGGCTGGCGGATGGTCAGCTACTACCGCGGACCCGGCCCCTACCGCGACCGCGGGGCACCCCCGCTGCCGCTCCGGCTGCTCGGCCCGGTGGTCGTGCTGTTGACGCTGCTCGTGTTCGCCTCGGGCATCGCCCTGCTCCTCGTCCCCCACTCGATGCGCAACAACGCCTTCTTCGTCCACAAGGCGAGCTTCGTCCTCTGGTTCGGTGCTATGACCATCCATGTACTCGGCCACATCCTCGAGACGAGCCACCTGGCTCCCGCCGACCTCGTGGCCCGGACCCGCCGGCAGGTGCGGGGGGCGGGCGCCCGGCTGTGGGCACAGGCCGGCTGCCTGGTCGTCGGCGTGGTGCTGGCCGTGCTCATGGCCCCGACGGTGGGACCGTGGCTCGCCGCCGGCGGGTCGGGTGGCTGACCCGCCGGGTGGGCCACAATGGACCTTCATGGGTGTCGGGCGATGAGGGTGCTGGTGGCCGAGGACGATCCGGGCCTGCGGTCCGTGCTCGAGAGGGGCCTGCGCGAGCACGGGTACGTGGTCGACGCCGTGGTCGACGGACGCGACGCCCTCGCCTACCTGCGCGCCTACCAGTACGAGGTGGCCGTGCTCGACTGGCGCATGCCGACCACCACCGGCATCGAGGTGGTGACCCAGATGCGGGCCCGGGGCGACCGCACCCCGGTCCTCATGCTGACCGCACGCGACGCCGTCGACGACCGGGTGGAGGGGCTGACGGCGGGTGCGGACGACTACCTGGTCAAACCGTTCACCTTCGCCGAGCTGACCGCCCGCCTGACCGCACTCCAGCGACGCCCACCGCTGTCGCTCGGCACTGTCCTGGCCTGCGCCGACCTGACCTTCGACCCCGCCACCCGGATGGCGACCCGTGACGGCGAGCCGCTCCAGCTCACCATCATCGAGACCAGCCTGCTCGAGCTGCTGCTGCGCCGGTCCCCCGCCGCCGTCAACCGCCAGACCATCGCCGTGCAGGTCTGGGACGACGAGGCCGACCCGGTCGGGTCCAACACCATCGACGTCCACATGGGCCGGCTGCGGGGCAAGCTCGCCGGGGCCACCGCCCGCATCGAAACCGTCCGGGGCTTCGGCTACCGGATCGTGCCCGCATGAACAGGGGTGCCGGCGTGGCGGCCTGGCTGCGGTCGCTGCCCCGGAAGCCCGACGCCCGCTGGGCGCACGCCGCCCGGGTGGCACTGGCCGCCACGGCGGTGGTGGGCGCCGTCACCCTGCTCCTGGCCGTGCTGGTCAACGGGGCCGTCCTCCACCGCCTCAACGTCGACATCGACAACCGGCTCCGCGTCACCCTGGCGGCCACGGCCGACGCCGCACCCGGTTCGGCCCTCGTCACCTCCGGCCGGGTCGGCGGCGACGTCGACGACGCGCCGGTGTTCCTCTGGCGGGTGTCGGCCGACGGAACGGTCGACGACGTCACCTTGGGCTCCCCGGCGCTGCCCGCCCGGACGTGGACCGACGGGACGACCACCCAGTCGGTCGAGGGCCGGAACTTCCGGCTGGTCGCCGCACCGTCCCGGGGCGGGTGGTTGGTCGCCGGGGAGAGCGTGGCCAAGGTGGGCGAGTCGGGCGGCGACCTCCTCTTCGTCGAGGTCGTGCTCGGCGCCCTGCTCCTCCTCGTCACCTTCACCGGCTCCTTCGTCGTCGGCCTGCGGGCTTCCGCCCCCATCGAGCAGATCCGGCGGCGCCAGTCCGAGTTCACCGCCGATGCCAGCCACGAGCTGCGCACCCCCCTCAGCGTGATCGAGGCCGAGGTGGACCTGGCCCTCGGACGGCCCCGGTCCCCCGACGAGTACGAGGCAACGCTCGCCCGCATCGGTTCCGAGTCGGGCCGCCTGCGGGCCATCGTGGAGGACCTGCTGTGGCTGGCCCGGGCCGACGGTGCCGCACCCGACCCGGTCCGGCTCGACCTGGTCGACCTGTCCGGTGTGGTGGACCGCACGATCGCCCGCTTCGGCGCCGTGGCCGACGCCGCGTCGCAGTCCCTCGACGCCCGTACGGCGCCGTCCGGCACCGCCCTGGTGCGGGCCGACACCGAGGGCCTCGACCGGCTGGTCGGCGTGCTGGTCGACAACGCCTGCAAGTACACGCCCGACGGCGGCACGATCGCCGTGGCGGTGACCGTCCATGGCGCCAGGGTCTCCCTGACGGTGGACGACTCGGGGCCGGGCATCCCGGAGGCCCACCGCGACCTGGTGTTCGACCGGTTCCACCGGGCCGACGCGTCGCCCGGGGGGACCGGGCTCGGCCTGGCGATCGCCGACGCCGTCGTGCACGCCAGCTCGGGTACCTGGACCGTCGGGGACTCCCCCCTCGGCGGTGCCCGCTTCGAGGTCACCTGGCGCCTGGCCCATCCGGGGCCCGGCGACGCAGCGGTCACCCCGCAGGCGTCCGCACCCGAGCCGCAGTCGGCCGGACGCCTGCACCCTGCCTGAGCCGGGGTCTTCTCACCTGATTCTTAGATTCGTTTCATCTGGGTGTCAGGTTGCGTCCGTAGCCTTGGGCACATGAGCGCATCCAGGCGAGCCACCGGAGTCCCACGGATCGACCCCACGCGCGTGGCGCGCCTCCAGCGCGACGCGGCCATGGAGCGGGCCCGGTCCGTCACCAGGGGCGTGGCCATTGCATCCTTGGGCGCCGTGGCCGTCGCCGGGATCTACCTCAGCCAGGCCCTGCCCGGCCACTCGGCCACTCCGTCCAGCGGCACCGCCGGTGCGGCCACCCCGTCCGGTGCCTCGGCCGGCACCTCCTCGGCCGGTGCCTCCTCAGCCGCCGGGCAGTCGTCCTCGTCCGGCTACGCCACCGCGCCCCAGGCCCCCGCTGCTGCACCGGCCCCCGCCTACCAGGCGCCGGTCGTGAGCAGCGGCTCCAGTTGAGCCGGGCCGCACCGGTCACCGACACGGGCGCCCGCATGGGCGTCGTCCGTACGAGCCGCTGGTCCACCCGGATCGAGGTGGTGGTGACCGATCCCACCGTGGTGGTCGCCGCCTCCCGTCTGCTCGACGACGTGCTCGACCGCGTCGAGGCCGCCGCCAGCCGATTCCGACCCGACTCCGAGGTCAGCCGGCTCCAGGAGACCGCCGGGGCCGGGCCCCGTGCCGTGTCGCCGCTCCTCGGTGACCTCCTGCACGTCGCACTCGGCGCCGCCTCGATGACCGACGGCGCCGTCGATCCGACCGTCGGGGCCGCCCTGTGCCGCCTCGGCTACGACCGCGACTTCCCCCGGCTCGCCGCCGGTGTGGCGGGGTCGCTCCCTGCACCGGCGGCCGTGCCCGGCTGGCGGTCGATCGTCCTCGACGAGGGGGCCGGCACCGTGGACCTTCCCGCCGGGGTCGTGCTCGACCTGGGGGCCACGGCCAAGGCGTGGGCGGCCGACCGGGCCGCCGGCGCCATCGCCGAGCGGTTCGGCTGCGGGACACTGGTGTCCCTCGGCGGCGACCTGGCCGTGGCGTCAGCCCCCGACGGCGGGTTCAGCGTGGGCGTGGCGGACATCTGCGGCGATCCCGACGCGCCCACCGCGGTGTCGATCGCCTCGGGCGGCCTGGCCACCTCGGGGGTGGGCAACCGCCACTGGATGCTCGGGACCAGCCCGGTCCACCACGTGATCGACCCGGCGACCGGCCTGCCCGTCGCCTCCGTGTGGCGCACGGTCAGCGTGGCCGCCGCCACCTGCGTCGACGCCAATACCGCGTCGACGGCCTCGCTGGTGCTGGGCCACGCCGCCCCGGCGTGGCTCGAGGCCCGCGCCCTGCCCGCCCGCCTCGTGGCCCTCGACGGTACCGTGGTGACCGTGGCCGGCTGGCCGGACGACCCGGCGACGGACGACGGTGCTCACCGGAACGGGGTGACGGCGTGATCGTCGCCGCGACCACCGTGACCGCGGTGGGGGGCAAGGCCTTCTGGTTCCTCACCCGGGCCAGCGGCCTGGTGGCCATCGTCCTGCTGAGCGCCACCCTCGTCCTCGGCATCGTGTCCTCGGTCGGCTGGACCACCCAGCGGTGGCCCCGCTTCGTCTCCCAGGACGTGCACCGGAACCTGTCGCTGCTGTGCATCACCTTCGTCATCGTCCACGTGATCACCACAGTGGTCGACGGCTTCGTACCCATCGGCTTCCTCGACGCCGTCGTGCCGTTCCGCTCCCCCTACCGGCCGATCTACCTCGGTCTCGGCGCGCTCTGCTTCGACCTCCTCCTGGCGGTGCTCGTCACCAGCGGGCTCCGCCACCGCATCGGGTACTCGTCGTGGCGCTTCGTCCACTGGCTCGCCTACCTGTGCTGGCCCATCGCCCTCATCCACGGCCTCGGCTCTGGTACCGACACCCCCCTGCCCATCGTGCTGTTCGTCGAGGCGGTGTGCACCGCCGCCGTCCTGGGCGCCTTCGCCTGGCGCCTGACGACCGGGCGCACCCTCCCCGTCGGCGGACGCACGGCGGCCGCCCTCGGCACCATCGTGGTCATGCTGGGGATCGCCGCCTTCGCCGCCATCGGGCCCCTGCGCCCCGACTGGTCCCACCGGTCCGGGACCTCACCGGCGGTCCTCGCCCAGTTGGCCCGGAGGTTCAGCCCTTCGGCCGCGACCGCACCGGCCACCGCGCCCACGACCGCCCCGGCCGGGTCGTCGGGCACGACGGCCCCCACCGGAGGCGGGTCGGTCCCGACCGTCCCGTTCACCAGCCAGCTCACCGGCAACCAGACCCAGTCGCAGCCCGACTCCCAGGGCAACATCCAGATCACGCTGGCGATGCACCTGAACGACAGCGGGTCCACGGCGCTGACCGTCGTGCTCACCGGCCAGGAGTCGAACGGCGGGGGCGTGTCGCTGTCGTCGGGCACCGTCACCTACGGCACCTACACGGGGACGGTCGTGGGCCTGAACGGTGGCACCGTCACCATGCAGGTGTCCGCCCCGGCACCGACCACGCTCGTGGCCAACCTGACGATCAACCAGCAGACCGGCGCCCTGACCGGCTCGGTCAGCGGCACCCGGGGCAACCAGTGAGCGCCCCGACCGGGCCCACCCGCCTGCTCGACCCGACGGGCGGTGCCGACGTCGTCTCCCTCGACGCCCACCTCGGCCGCTGGGGCCCCGTCCCGAACCTGTCCCTCCAGGCCCTCATCGACGCCGTGGAGGCCAGCGGGCTGCGCGGCCACGGCGGCGCCTGGTTCCCGGTCGGGCCGAAGTGGCGCGACATCGCCTCGCGGCGCCGGGCGAGGCCGGTGGTCATCGCCAACGGGCCCGAGGGCGAGCCGGCCAGCGGCAAGGACCGCTACCTGCTCCACCACGCGCCCCACCTCGTGCTGGACGGCGCCGCCCTGGCCGCCCGGGCCGTCGGCAGCGACCGGGTCGTCGTCCACGTGACGGCCGGCCCCGTGGCCGGCATCGAGGCCGCCCTGGCCGAGCGGGCGCGCCGCGGCATCGACAGCTGCTCCTTCGAGATCGCCCTCGCGCCCGACCACTTCCTGTCGGGCCAGGAGTCCGCCGCGGTCGCCACCGTCAACCAGAAGAACCCCGGCATCCCGACGTTCACCGGCATCCGGACCGTCCGCGAGCAGGGTGTGGGGGGCCGGCCCACCCTGGTCCAGAACGTGGAGAGCCTGGCCCACGTCGCGCTCATCGCCCGCTTCGGGCCCGAGTGGTTCCGCAGCGTGGGCACGGCGGCGTCACCGGGCACCGCCCTGGTCACCGTCACCGGCCGGTGGGAGGCGCCCCGCATCGTCGAGATCCCGCTCGGGACGACCCTCGCCAACGCCCTCGGGCTCGACCCCCGGGCGGCGGCCGGCATCCAGGCGGTGCTGCTCGGAGGCTACGGCGGCGGCTGGATCGCCACCGGCACCGCCCTGGGCATGCCCTTCACCGAGGAGGCGGCGCGGGCCCAGGGTTCGTCGATCGGGCCCGGCATCGTCGTACTGCTGCCCACCGGCGTCTGCCCGCTGGCCGAGTGCGCCCGCGTCGTGCGCTACCTGGAGGGCGAGGGCGCCGGCCAGTGCGGGCCGTGCGTGAACGGCCTCGACGTACTGGCCACCGCCATGGAGCACCTCGCCTACCGGCCCCGGCAGCTCCGTGGGGGGCTGGCCGCGTTCCCGACCATGTGCGGCCTCGTCGAGGGCCGCGGTGCGTGCCGCCACCCGGACGGCGTGGCCCGGTTCGTGCGCACCGCCATCGACGTGTTCGCCGACCACGCCGAGCAGCACCTGAACCGGGGCCCGTGTCAGCCCGCCCGGCCGTTCCTGAGCGTGCCCGCCCCGGCGGTGGCCCGGTGAGCCGGGTCCACTACCGCCTGGTCATCGACCCCATCGCCTGCGACGGGGCCGGTGTGTGCGCCGAACTGCTGCCCGAGATGGTCACGCTCGACCCCTGGGGCTTCCCCATCGTGAACGGCGACCTGATCCCGGACGGCCTCCTCGAACTGGCCCGGCGCACCGAATCGAGCTGCCCCCGGCTGGCCATCACCCTGCTGCGCGTCGAGCGCTGACGACCGGTCGGCCCCGGCGGCACCGGTAGGCTCGCTCCATGCGAACGGTGAAGCGCTGGATGCTGCGGGTCGTGCTGCTCGCCCTGGTGGGGGCCGTGACGGCCCGGGTGCTGCACACGGTGCGCGGAGGTGGTTCCGGCGACCTGATCCCGGCGATCGGCGGCGACACCTGGCCCCCGGTCCCGGTCAAGCCGGCACCCTCGACCTCGCCTCCGCCCACCGGCGCCTGAGCTCCTGCGGGCGGTGCGCCACCCGTCCCCCGTCGCGTCGTCCTTCAGTCGGTGCAGGTCGACCCGGTCGCCGGCAGGTTCCCGTCCACCAGGTAGGCCTCGTAGCCGGCGCGGATGCACGGACTGGTGAAGTAGGCGACGTGGCTCTGGCCCCGCCACGTCAGCAGGACACCGCCCTGGAGCTGCGACGCCAGGGAGACCGCCCACTCGTACGGGGTGACCGGGTCGGCCGAGGTGCCCACCACCAGGACGGGCGGGGCGCCGGCGTCGGTGGCCGGCGCCGGGGTGCGGGTCGGCAGCACCGGCCAGGTGGCGCACCCGAGCAGACCCCAGGCCAGCAGCGGCCCCATGACCGGTGCGGTGGCGCCGACCTGGGCGGCCAGGGCGGGGTAGGTGCCGAGGTCGCGGCTGACCGGGTGGTCGAGGCAGTCGATGGCCTGCTCGGCCAGGGCCCCGTTGGAGGACCCGCCGGTCTCGTAGCGCCGGCTCATCGATCCGACGGTCGAGCCGTTGCCCGTCTCGGCCTGGGCCAGGGCGGCGGCCAGGGTCGGCCACGACGACTGGGACATCAGCCCGGCGAGCAGGGCGTCGTAGAGCTCGCCCGGGCCGTCCGTGCCCCCGCCGGAGTCCGTCAGGGCCCGGGTGCGGCTGGACTGGACGAGTCCGAGCAGCGCCTGGGACGGGTCACCCGAGGGGCGCCACGGGCACGAGGACGACGCGGCGCACCAGGCGAAGAAGGCGTGGAGCTGTCCCTCGTAGCTGGCGGCCTGGTCGACGATGTACTGCGTGGTGGAGATCGACGGGTCGATGGCCCCGTCGAGCACCATGGCCCGGACGTTCGTCGGGAAGAGTTCGGCGTAGGTGGCTCCCAGCAGGGTGCCGTAGGAGTGGCCGATGTAGGTGAGCTTGGCGTCGCCCAGGGCGGCACGGATCCGGTCGAGGTCGCGTGCCGTGTCGACCGTCCCCAGGAACGGCAGGATGGATCCGCTCGCCGCCTCGCACTGCGCCGCGAACTCCTGGTCGTTCCGGACGAGCGCCGCCTCGGCGGCCGGCGTGGTCGGGACCGGGTCGATCAGCTGGGTGGAGGACGAGCCGGACTGCGGCGACGTCGAGCCGGTCGTGGTCGTGGCGGGGGGTGAGCAGCTGACCGGGCTGGACCGTTCGACGCCCCGGGGGTCGAACGAGACGACGTCGAAGCGGTCGACGATGCCCGCCGGCATGACCGACAGCTCGTTGGGGAGGTCGTCGATGCCCGAACCGCCGGGGCCGCCGGGGTTGATCACCACCGAACCGATGCGCGCCGACGGGTCGGCGGCCGGGTGGCGGGCGACGGCGATCCGGATGGTGGTCCCCTGGGGGTGGGCGTAGTCGAGGGGCACGGTGACCGAGCCGCACTGCAGCGAGCCGCACGGCGACCAGACGACCGGGGTCACCGGCAGCGGGAGCTCGGTGGTCGTGGTCGTGGTCGGGGCGCGCGGCGGGGGCGGGCGCACGACGGCCACCGAGGCGGACGTCGGGCCGGAGCTGGTGCACCCGGCGAGGAGCAGTGCGGCGAGGAGACAGGCGATGGAGGCGGTGCGCGGGGATCGGCGAAGGACTACGGGCAGCGGTGATGGTCGGTGGCGGGTGGTAGTGGGCATGGTCTCGGGACGTCCGGAAACGAAAGGAGGCAATCGAACAGGACAGTAGCGGTGCGGTCTTCGTCCTCGATGTCGCCCCTTGTCGCACCGGACGAATCAGCTGTTTGCGATGCTGCACCTCCGTCGGTAGATGCGGGTGCAGATCCGACCCCGAGCGGAACTGCAGTCCAGGATCAGGCGTATGCCCCGACCAGGAAGAGGACCACCCATGCCAGCCCGTAGATCTGGAGCCGGTGGTCGTGGAGAGCGAGGTCCTCCGGTGCGGCCCCAGACCCGGAGTCGAGCAGTCGGAGCACGTGCAGCACGGCGATGGAGAACGGGACGATCGTCAGCTGGAACCAGATCGGGTGATGGTCAGCGTGGAGTTGGGAGACCCCGTGGAACGCCCACAGACAGTAGGCAGCCACCGCCACTGCGGCGGACAAGGTTCGCACCGATCTCAGGAACTCGGGGGTGTACATCCCGAGGGTTTGGCGGACAGCCCTCGTCTCCACCTGGCTGTCCGCCAGCACCTTCTTCTCCCCCGACCGCTTTCCGGTGACGACGAGCAACGATCCGAAGGACACGACGATCACGAACCAATCCGAAAGGACAACGCCTGTCGCAACACCTCCGGCGATAGCCCGCAAGACGAAGCCGGAAGCGACGAGGCCGAGATCTACGATCGGCTCGTTCTTGAGACCGAGCGAGTACCCGACATTGGCTACCGCGTACAACGCCATCACGGCAGCCAGGTTGTGACCAGCCAGCAACCATGCCAGTCCGACGGAACCAGCGAGCATGGCGATCCCGAGCGACATTGCCAACGGCACCGGAACGGCTCCCGAGGCGACAGGCCGAAACTTCTTGCGGGGATGGAGCCGGTCGGCGGCGACATCGAAGGCGTCGTTCAGGTAGTAGGTGCCGGAGGCCGCAAGACAGAAGATCCCGAATGCGGCGCAGGCATGCCAGGCCACCGGCCAAAGGAACAACTGTCCGGCCGCCGCGGGGGCCACGAACACCAGGAAGTTCTTGATCCACTGGCGTGGACGGGCGAGTCGGACAAGGCCGGAGAGCAGTGATGTCGGTTCCCGGGGATGGTCGGAGTTCCGTGGAGGCACCGGTCCCGACGTCACCTCGTCGGTGTCAGCTCCTCTCCCGAGTACGCGCGGCGTTGTCCGGATGGGGATGGTCTGCGGGACCCCGGAACTCAGACCAGGGGCCGTCATGTCGAGTTCTCCCTCCTTCGCTCGGCGCGGGGGTGCGGCGGTAGGCGCTGAGTTCCCATTGCCTCGATGCGGACCGGGGCCCACATCGCAGGAAGCGGCGCCGCCAGCTCCGTTCGTTGCCTCGACGTGGCGGACATCAGGTCGGCCCTGACGAGTCGGTCGCCGCCGCGGCCCTCCGCCACTTCTTCGACGTCGTCGGCGGGGAGATCCACGCGCTCGACCCGACGCACCTGGTGGAGAACGGCCTGCTCGGCGGTGGCCAGTGCGGCACCCAGGGCTCCGACTACCTGACCGTGTCACAGAGCCCGGGCGTCGACGTGCTGTCGTACCACGACTACTTCGGGCTGGCGGACGTCGGGGGGGACCAGTGGAACGGGATCGGTGTCCGACTCGCCCAGGCGGCGGCGCTCGGCAAGCCGATCATCGGCGGTGAGATGGGCATCGAGGCCGGCACGGCACCGGGGTGCATCGGCATCGGCGAGCGCGACGCCGCACTGGCCGCCAAGGCGCGCGCCCAGACGGCGGGCGGCAGCAGTGGGGTGCTGACCTGGGACTGGGTGCCGTCGACGACGTCCTCGTGTACCTACGACGTCCCGCCCTCGGACCCGATCGTCCAGCCGCGCGGTGTGGTGGGCTGAGCGCGGCGACGGCACGGCGTACCCGAGGCCCGGCGCCGACCTTCCGCAACCGGCGGAGGGGCCGGTCGGACGGTGGCGGTGTCGGCTCCCCCGCCGTCAGGACTCGACGGAATGGACGTCGACGATGCCCAGCGACGCCTGCAGGTTGGCCAGGGCCTCGCCGGGTACCCGGCCGACGGTGGAGAGCACCATCAGCGCCGTGTCGCCGCTGGCCGACGGGCCGACGGCCATCGACGAGATCGACACCCCGGCGTCGCCCAGGATCGTGCCGACCACGCCGATCATGCCGGGCCGGTCGTCGTTGCGCACCACCAGCATGTGCGGCGCCGGCGGCACCTCGACCGTGTGGTCATCCATCATCACCAGGCGGGGCTCGGCCCGGGGGCCGGCCAGCGTGCCGGCCACGGCGTGCAGACCACTGCGCACGGTGACCAGGTTGACGAAGTCGTGGGCGGTGACCGACGAGGTCTCCCGGACCTCGAGGCCGCGCTCGGCGGCCAGCTGCGGGGCGTTCACGTAGGACACCGGCTCCTCGGTGCCCGCCGCGAACAGGCCCTTCAGGACCGACAGGGTCAGGATGCCGGTGCCCGCGCCGGCCAGGCCGCCCTGGTACTCGATCTCCAGGGTGGTGGGCAGGCCCTCGTTCAGGCACGACAGGATCCGCCCCAGCTGCTCGGCCAGGCCCATGAACGGACGGACCGTCTCGGACACGTCGGTGGCGGCCACGTTGACGGCGAAGGGCACGAAGTCACCGGCCAGGCCCAGGATGACCTGCTCGGCGATGGTCACGCCGGCCTTGTCCTGGGCCTCGGCGGTCGACGCGCCGAGGTGGGGAGCCACGATCACCGAGGGCAGCTCGAACAGCGGCGACTCGGTGGTCGGCTCCTTGGCGAACACGTCGAGGCCGGCACCCTGCACCCGGCCCGAGCGGATGGCCTCGGCCAGCGCCTCCTCGTCGACGATGCCGCCGCGGGCGGTGTTGATGATGCGGATGCCCGGCTTGACCTTGGCCAGCAGGTCCCGGCCGAACAGACCGAGGGTCTCGGCGTTCTTCGGCAGGTGGATGGTGACGAAGTCCGAGGTGGCCACCAGCTCGTCGAGGCTCATGAGCTCCACACCCATGTGCTTGGCCCGGTCGGCCGACACGAACGGGTCGTAGGCCACGAGGCGCATGCCGAAGGCCAGGGCCCGCTGGGCCACGAGGGCCCCGACCCGGCCGAGGCCGACGACCCCCAGGGTCTTGCCGTGGAGTTCGACGCCCTCCCACTTGGACCGCTCCCACTTGCCGGCGACCAGGGCGGCGTGGGCCTGGGGGATGTTGCGGGCCTGGGCCAGCAGCAGGGCCATGGCCTGCTCGGCGGCCGACAGGATGTTCGACTGGGGGGCGTTGACCACCATCACCCCGCGCTCGGTGGCGGCGGCCACGTCCACGTTGTCGAGCCCGATGCCGGCCCGGCCGACCACGACCAGGTCGGTGCCGGCGGCCAGGACCTCGGCGGTCACCGTGGTGGCCGAGCGGATTACCAGGGCGTTCGCCCCGGCGATGGCCTCGACCAACTGCTCCGGTGTGAGGTCGAGGCGGACGTCCACCTCGTGGCCGGCCTCGGCCATCAGGTCGAGGCCCGGCTGGGCCAGCTTCTCGGTGACCAGCACCCTACCCATGGTGTTCCTTTCGATGACAGATCGCGTGGAGACGGTTCAGACGATGACGGTGGACGGCGCCCGGACCGCCGCGGGCCGGTTCGTCCGTCCCTACAGCATGGCCGTCCCGGCGGCGTTCGGCCAACCGGACCCCGTCCGGCCGCCCGACGGGCCGGACGGCCGGCGCACCGACCGGCGGGTCAGCCGTCGGCGACGAGCGCCGCCAGTCGGGACACACCCTCGACCAGGTCGTCGTCACCCAGGGCGTAGGACATGCGGAAGTACCCGGGCGACCCGAACGCCTCACCCGGGACCACCGCCACCTTGGCCTCGACGATGGCCAGCTCGGCCAGCTCGGCGCTGGAGTGGCAGACCGTGCCCCGCAGCTCGCGGCCGTAGAGGCCGGTGACCGAGGGGAAGGCGTAGAACGCGCCTTCGGGCAGCAGGCACTCGATGCCTTCGATCTCGTTGAGCATGCGGTGCATGGTGAGCCGGCGCCGGTCGAAGGCGGCCCGCATCATCTCGACGGCCGACAGGTCGCCCGACACGGCGGCCAGCGCGGCGCGCTGGGACACGTTGGCCACGTTGGAGGTCTCGTGCGACTGGAGGTTGGTGGCCGCGCCGATGACATCGGCGGGGCCGAGCATCCACCCCACCCGCCAGCCGGTCATGGCGTAGGTCTTGGCCACGCCGTTGACCACGACGCAGGTGTCGGCCAGCTCGGGCACCACCACGGGCAGGGAGTGGTGCTCGGCACCCCCGTAGACCAGGTGCTCGTAGATCTCGTCGGTCACCACCCAGATGCCGTGCTCGACCGCCCACCGGCCGATCGCCTCCATCTCCTCGCGGGGGTAGACCGCGCCCGTCGGGTTGGAGGGCGACACGAAGAGCAGGACCTTGGTGGCCGGGGTGCAGGCCGCCTCGAGCTGCTCGACGCCCACCCGGAAGCCGGTCGAGGCGTCGGTCGGGACGACCACGGGGACGCCGCCGGCCAGGGCGATCGCCTCGGGGTAGGTGGTCCAGTACGGGGCGGGCACCAGGACCTCGTCGCCCGGGTCGCACAGGACGGCGAAGGCGTTGGCCACCGCCTGCTTGCCCCCGTTGGTGACGAGCACCTGGGCGGCGGACACCTCCAGGGACGAGTCGCGCCGGGTCTTGGCCGCGATGGCCTCGCGCAGCTCGGGCAGGCCGGCCGTCGGCGTGTAGCGGTGGTTCCTCGGGTCGTGGCAGGCCGCGGCGGCCGCCTCCACGATGGCCTGGGGGGTGGGGAAGTCGGGCTCGCCGGCGCCGAAGCCGATGACGTTCTCCCCCTGGGCCTGGAGCGCCTTCGCCTTGGCGTCGACGGCCAGGGTGGCCGACGGGGAGACCGCGGCGATGCGGGCCGAGATGCGGTTGCCGGTCGTGCCCGCGCCCCGTTCCGGGGCCGATTCTGCGTGGTGCGCCATGAGTGCCATGATTCCATACGTGACCGACACCCCCGACATCCGCATCCCCACCCATCTCCTGCCTGCCGACGGGCGGTTCGGGGCCGGGCCCTCCAAGGTCCGTCCCGAGGCCGTCGGCGCCCTGGCCTCGGCCGCGGGCACCTTCCTCGGCACCAGCCACCGCCAGAAGACGGTGAAGTCCGTCGTCGCCAGCCTGCGCTCCGGCCTGGCGTCGCTCTTCTCGCTCCCCGACGGCTACGAGGTCGTGCTGGGCAACGGCGGGGCCACCTGCTTCTGGGACGCCGCCACCTTCGGGCTGATCGAGGCCAAGAGCCAGCACCTCTCCTTCGGCGAGTTCTCGTCCAAGTTCGCCACCGCGGCGGCGGCCGCCCCCCACCTGGGCGATCCCGAGGTCATCACCTCCGAGGTCGGCACCCACCCGCTGCCCGTGGCCCGCGACGACGTCGACCTCTACGCCCTCACCCACAACGAGACCTCGACCGGGGTCATGATGCCGATCCTCCGGCCCGAGGGTGCGGCGTCGCCGGCCGACGGCGGTGGGCTGGTGGCGGTCGACGCCACCTCGGGCGCCGGCGGCCTGGCCGTCGACCCGGCCGAGTTCGACGCCTACTACTTCGCCCCGCAGAAGTGCTTCGGCTCCGACGGCGGGCTGTGGGTGGCCCTGCTCTCCCCCGCCGCCGTCGAGCGCATCGGCGCCATCGCCGCCACGGGCCGCTGGGTGCCGGCGTCCATGGACCTCACCATCGCCCTCGACAACTCGCGCCTCGACCAGACCTACAACACGCCCGCACTGGCCACGCTCTTCCTCTTCGACCAGCAGGTCCAGTGGTTCAACGACAACGGCGGCCTGGCCTTCTCCACGGGGCGCAGCGACCGCTCGGCCGAAATCCTCTACACCTGGGCCGACAACGCCGACTTCGCCACGCCGTTCGTCACCCGGGAGCAGGACCGCAGCCACGTGATCGGCACCATCGACCTCGACGACTCGATCGACGCCGCCGCGGTGGCCAAGATCCTGCGGGCCAACGGCGTCGTCGACACCGAGCCCTACCGCAAGCTGGGCCGGAACCAGCTCCGGATCGCCATGTTCCCGGCCATCGACCCCGAGGACGTCGCCTCGCTCTGCGCCTGCATCACCTACGTGGTGGGGGCGCTGGCCGACTGAGCACCGTTTCGACCACCGGCCGCACGACGCTGCCTCACGACGCGACGCCGCATCGGGGGTCTCCGAGCGGCCAAGGCCGGCTGACATTCCGGCTCGATGTTGACCGGGGAGTCCGATCCGAGGCTGGATCGGACTGCCTGGGATCGCGGCCGGCCGGTCCCGACCGCGAACACCTGCCCCTGGCCGCGCTCAGCCCCCCGAGATGTCCTGCACCTTCTGCTTGCCGGCGGTGACGAACGGCATCATGTCGCGCAGCTCGGCACCCACCTGCTCGATCTGGTGCTCCTGGCCCGCCTTCTTCAGTGCCTGGTAGTTCGGTCGGCCGTTCCGGTTCTCGGCGACCCACTCGGCGGCGAACCGGCCGTCCTGGATCTCGTCCAGGATGGCGCGCATCTCGTCCTTGACGGCCTGGTTGATGACCCGCGGACCCCGGGTCAGGTCGCCGTACTCGGCCGTGTCCGAGATCGAGTAGCGCATGCCGGCGATGCCCTGCTCGTACATGAGGTCGACGATGAGCTTGAGCTCGTGGAGGCACTCGAAGTACGCCGACTCGGGCTGGTAGCCGGCGTCGACCAGCGTCTCGAAGCCGGCCTGGACCAGTGCGGTCATGCCGCCGCACAGCACGACCTGCTCACCGAACAGGTCGGTCTCGGTCTCCTCGGCGAACGTGGTGTCGAGCACGCCGGCCCGGGTGCCCCCGATGCCGTGGGCGTAGGACAGGGCGAGGTCGTGGGCCTTGCCGGTCGCGTCCTGGGACACGGCGATGAGCGACGGCACGCCGCCGCCCTCGGTGTAGGTGCGGCGCACCAGGTGGCCGGGGCCCTTGGGAGCGACCATGGCCACGTCGACGTCGGCCGGGGGCGTGATGAGGTCGAAGCGGATGTTGAACCCGTGGGCGAAGAACAGGGCGTCCCCCGCCTGCAGATGGGGGGCGATCTCGGCCTCGTAGACCGCGGCCTGCTCGGTGTCGGGCAGCAGGATCATGATCAGGTCGGCCTCGGCGGCGGCGTCCGCCACCGACAGCACCCGGAGTCCGGCCTCGGAGGCCTTGGTCCGTGAGGCCGATCCCTCCCGCAGTCCGACGCGCACGTCGACACCCGACTCCGACAGGTTGAGGGCGTGGGCGTGCCCCTGGGACCCGTAGCCGATCACGGCCACCTTGCGGTTGCCGATCAGACCGGGGTCCGCATCCTTCTCGTAGTACAGCGTGGCCATCGTGGATCAACCTGCCTTTTCTGTGGTGGGTGCCGTCCCGGCGGCCTCCTGGCCCCGGTGATCGGCTCGGTCAAGCATAGGCAACGCCACCCGGCCGGTCCGCTGCATCTCCACGATGCCGTAGGCACGGATGAGGTCCTCGAAGTCGTCGAGCTTGGTGGGAGCGCCGGCCAGCATCACGGTGAGGTGCTCCGGTCCGACGTCCACGATCTTCCCTTCGAACACCCCGACCAGCTGGATGACCTGCCCCCGGGACTCGGGGCCGGCGGCTACGGTGGCCAGCAGCAGTTCCCGCTCGCGCGAGCGGGCCGGGTCGAGTTCGGTGATGGAGACCACCGGGATGAGCTTGTCCAGCTGCTTGACGATCTGGTCCAGGGGGGCCGACTCGACGTCGACCACGATGGTGATCCGGCTGAACTTCGGGTTGTCCGAGGGTGCGACGGCGAGGCTGAAGATGTTGTAGCCGCGCCGGGAGAACAGGCTGGCCACCCGGGCGAGGACACCCGACTTGTTCTCCACCAGGACCGTGAGGGTGTGGTGGTGCTGATCGGTGCCGTACATGCCCATCAGGCGTCGTCCCTCGTGAGGGACGGGTCGACCATGATGTCGTCGTTGGAGGCACCGGCCGCCACCATCGGGAAGACCTTCTCGAACGCGTCGGTGCGGAAGTCGATGACCACGGGACGGTCGTCGACCGAGTTGGCCTTGTCGATGGCCGTGGCCACGTCGTCGGGCGACTCGACCTTGATGCCCACGCAGCCCATCGCCTCGGCCCAGCCGACGTAGTCCGGCAGGTCGGGTGAGAGGTAGACCTCGGAGTAGCGCTCCTCGTAGAACATCTCCTGCCACTGGCGCACCATGCCCAGATAGGCGTTGTTGAGGATGGCGATCTTCACCGGGATGCGCTCCGAGCTGGCCGTGACCAGCTCCTGGGCCGTCATCTGGAAGCAGCCGTCGCCGTCGACGGCCCAGACCATCTTGTCGGGCCGGCCCACCTTGGCGCCGATGGCCGACGGGACGGCGAAGCCCATGGTGCCGAGCCCGCCCGAGTTGACCCAGGTGTAGGGATGGTCGAACTGCCACCACTGCGAGGCGAACATCTGGTGCTGGCCGACACCCGAGGCGACGATGGTGTCGTCCGGCGTCAGTTCGCGCAGCTGCTCGATCACGAACTGCGGCTTCAACGGGCCGGCTCCGGGCTGCTGGTCGTAGACCAGGGGGAACCGCCGCTGCCACTCCCCCAGCTGGGCCCGCCACGGGGCGAGGCGCTCCCGGGGGAACCCCTCGGCGAACGAGCCCGGCGCCGCCGGGGCCCCGGCCACCGCGTCGGACGGGAAGCCGCCGCGACCGCCCCGGGTGGCCTCGGAATGGCTCAGGCCGAGGGCCTCGAGGGCCAGCAGCAGCTCCTCGATGACCAGTCGGCAGTCACCGGCGACGGCCACGTCGGCGGCCCGGACCTTGTTGTGCTCGGCCGGGTCGATGTCCACGTGGATGACCTTGGCCCCGGGGGCGAAGGCGTTCACCCGACCGGTCACCCGGTCGTCGAACCGGCTGCCGAGGGCGATCAGGAGATCCGACTTCTGCATGGCGGTGACCGCGGTGTAGTTGCCGTGCATGCCGGGCATGCCCAGGCACAGCGGATGCGAGTCGGGGAAGGAGCCCCGGGCCATCAGGGTGGTGACCACCGGGATGCCGGTGCGCTCGGCCAGCTCGCGGAGCGCGTCGGCCGCCCGCGCCTTCAGGATGCCGCCACCCGCGTAGATCACCGGCCGCTCGGCGGACAGCAGGAGCTCGGCCGCCTGGGCGATCAGCGCCGGGTCGCCTTCGGTCACCGGCCGGTAGCCGGGCAGGTCGAGGTCCTCCGGCGACGGCCAGTACCACTCCATCGTCGACTGGGCGATGTCCTTCGGGATGTCGATCAGCACCGGGCCGGGACGGCCGGTGGTGGCCACGTGGAACGCCTCGGCCACGACGCGCGGGATGTCGTCGACGTCGGTGATCAGCCAGTTGTGCTTGGTGATCCCCATGGTGATGCCGGTGATGTCGCTCTCCTGGAAGGCGTCGGTGCCGATCGCCGTCGTGGCCACCTGACCCGTGACCACGACGAGGGGGGTCGAGTCCATGTAGGCGTCGGCCAGCGGGGTGACCACGTTGGTGGCACCGGGGCCCGAGGTGGCGATGGCCACACCGGGCCGCCCGGTGACCTGGGCGTAGCCCTGGGCCATGTGGCCCGCGCCCTGCTCGTGACGGACCAGGATGTGACGGATGGACGAGTCGAGGATCGGGTCGTAGACCGGCAGGATGGCGCCGCCGGGCAGGCCGAACATGACCTCCACGTGCTGCATCTCGAGGCTCTTGATGAGTGCCTGTGCTCCGGTGAGTTCCATCGGGTGCTCCCTTGTCGGCGATGGTCGGTTGTGACGGTTCGGACGGGGTCGGTGGTGCGGTGCCCCCGGCCGGTCACCGGTGGGCGGACATGAAAACGACCTCCCGTTCGGGAGGTCGGAAAGCGCACGGCGAATGAGACGTCGCGTGCGCTACGAGACAGGTACCAGGGCGCTGGAGGACAGGAGGGCGGAACGCATGGTCCTGACAGTCTGGCACGCCGACGGGCGCCCGACAAGTGCAGTCCCCGTCGACAGTCCGACGCCGTCGACCTACGTTGGCGCGGGGACCCGAGCATCGGAGGTGCATCCATGGGAGTCCGAACGACGGTACAGCGGAGGCGACACCCGGGCCGGTCGGTCGCCGCCCTCGCCTGCGCCGCACTCGTGGCCCTCGGCGGTGCCCTGGCCGGGGCCGTCGGATCCGCCGGCGCCACCACGTCGCCCGCACGGCGTGGCCTCGTCTCTCCGGTCTACCAGCTGTCGTTGGGGGACTCGCTGGCCTACGGCACCGGGGCATCCGCCCCCGCCCTCGACTACGTGATCCTGGTGGCCGCCCACGCCGCCACCGCCTACCCCGGGCTGCAGGTGGAGAATCTGTCCTGCCCGGGGGCCACGACCACCTCGATGATCAACGGGCAGGCCGGCTGCGTGGCGCCCACCGACCACCAGCTCGCCGCGGCCGAGTCCTTCCTGTCCTCGCATGTCGGTCAGGTCCCCTACATCACCATCGACATCGGTGCCAACAACGTCGACGGTTGCCTGACCGGGGGCTCCACGATCAACGTCCCGTGCATCGTGTCGGGCCTGGACGCCATCGGCACCGACCTGCCCAAGATCCTCGCCGGCCTGCACGCCGCCGCGCCCGGGGTGCCCATCTTCGGCATGGACTACTACAACCCGTTCCTGGCCCTGTGGGTGCTCGGCGGCGGCGGCCCGGCTCTGGCCACCCAGTCGGCCACCCTGTCCACCATCCTCAACGGGTCGCTGGTCCAGGAGTACGGCGCCGGCGGCGCCGTCCCCGTCGACGTCCAGGGCCCCTTCGCCACGCAGGATTTCGCCCTGACCGGCTCCTTCCAGGGCACGGTCGTCCCCGAGAACGTGAGCCGCACCTGTGCCTGGACCCACATGTGCGACACCTCGGGCCTCACCATCCACACCAACGACATCGGCCATGCCGTGCTGGCCCGTGCCTTCGAGCAGGCCATCGACCGCCACCTCCGCGACGGCGGGCTCGGCGCCTGGCTGGCCGATGCCGCCGGGGGCGTCCACACCACCGGCAACGCCACGGGCTTCGGGTCGCAGGCCGGCCGGACGCTGGCCCGGCCGGTCGTGGGCATGGTGGCCACCCCTGACGGCCGGGGCTACTGGCTGGTGTCCGGTGACGGCGGGGTGTTCGCCTTCGGCGACGCCGGCTTCTTCGGCTCGATGGGGGGCACGGCACTGACCCGGCCCATCGTGGGCATGGCCGCCACCTCCGACGGCCGGGGCTACTGGCTGGTGGCCGGCGACGGCGGGGTGTTCGCCTTCGGCGACGCCGGCTTCCTCGGCTCGATGGGCGGCAAGCCGCTCAGCCGTCCGGTGGTGGGCATCGCCCCGTCGGGCAGCGACCACGGCTACTGGCTGGTGGCCGGCGACGGCGGGGTGTTCGCCTTCGGCGACGCCGGCTTCTTCGGATCGACCGGCGGGACGCACCTCGCCGCCCCGGTGGTCGCCGTGGCCGCCACCGTCGACGGCAACGGCTACTGGCTGGTGGCCGGCGACGGCGGGGTGTTCGCCTTCGGCGACGCCCTGTTCCACGGATCGACCGGCGGGACGCACCTCGCCGCGCCGGTGGTCGCCGTGGCCCCGTCCCCCGACGGCTACGGCTACACCCTGGCGGCGGCCGACGGCGGGGCGTTCGCCTTCGGGAGCGCGGTGTTCACCGGCTCGCTCGCCGGGGGCCCCCCGGCCGCCCCGGTGGTCGCCCTCGCCTCCACGTAGCCACGGGCACGCGGCGCCGGGGCCGGCGGTCAGGCCTCGGTGACCGCCCCGCGCTCGGCTCCGGTGACCAGGCGGGCGAACTTGGCGAGGACGCCCGTCGTGTACCGGGGGGCCGGATGCTTCAGCCCCGCCCGGCGGCGGTCCAGCTCGTCCTCGTCGACGAGGAGGTCGATGGAGAGCTCGTCGACGTCGACCACGATCCGGTCCCCGTCGGCCACGAGCGCGATGGGCCCGCCCTCCACGGCCTCGGGGGCGACGTGGCCGATGCAGAACCCGTGGGTCCCGCCCGAGAACCGGCCGTCGGTGACCAGGGCGCAGTCCGCCCCCCGGCCGACGCCCTTCATGGCGCCCGTGACGGCCAGCATCTCGCGCATGCCGGGTCCGCCCTTCGGGCCCTCGTAGCGGATGACGACCATGGTGTTGGGCTCGATGGACCCGGCCAGGATGGCCTCCATCGCCTTGTCCTCGCCGTCGAAGACGCGGGCCGTGCCGTCGAAGCGCAGGGAGTCGAGCCCGGCCACCTTGACCACGGCGCCCTTGGGGGCGAGCGAGCCGGTGAGCACGGCGATCCCGCCCTGGGCGTGGATCGGGTCGGACATGGCATGCACCACGTCGCCGTCGGGGGCCGGCGGATCGAGGGCGGCCAGGTTGTCGGCCATGGTCCGCCCGGTCACCGTCATGCAGTCCCCGTGGAGGAGTCCCGCCTCGAGCAGCTGGGCGAGCACGACGGGCACGCCGCCGATGCGGTCGAGGTCGGACATGTGGTACTTGCCGTGGGGCTTGGTGTCGGCCAGGTGCGGGACCCGGGCGGCCACCTTGTTGAAGTCGTCGAGCGTGAGGTCCACCCGGGCCTCGTTGGCGATGGCCAGCAGATGGAGCACGGCGTTGGTCGAGCCCCCGAGCGCCATGACCACGCTGATGGCGTTCTCGAACGCCTCCTTGGTCAGGATCTGGCGCGGGCGGATGCCGGCCCGCAGCATCTCGACCACGGCCCGTCCCGACGCGATGGCCAGGTCGTCGCGTCGCCGGTCGACGGCCGGGGCCGACGAGCTGCCCGGCAACGACATGCCGAGCGCCTCGGCCACCGAGGCCATGGTGTTCGCCGTGAACATGCCGGCGCACGAGCCCTCCGTCGGGCAGGCGTTGTGCTCGATGAGCGACAGTTCCTCGTCGGTCAGCGCGTCGACGGCATTGGCGCCGACCGCCTCGAACACGGAGGTGATGTCGATGGCCCGGTCACGGACCCGACCGGGCAGGATCGAACCGCCGTAGAGGAAGACGCTCGGCAGGTTGAGCCGGGCGGCGGCCATGAGCATGCCCGGCAGCGACTTGTCGCACCCGGCCAGGGTGACCATGCCGTCGAAGCGCTCGGCGTGCATCACGGTCTCGACCGAATCGGCGATCACCTCGCGGCTGACGAGCGAGGCGCGCATGCCCTCGTGTCCCATCGAGATCCCGTCGGACACGGCGATGGTCACGAACTCGAGGGGGAACCCGCCCGCCTCGCGCACACCGAGCTTGGCCTGCTGGGCCAACCGGCTGAGGGGGAGGTTGCAGGGCGTGACCTCGTTCCACGACGACGCCACGCCGATCTGCGGCTTGTCCCAGTCCTCGTCACCCATGCCGACCGCCCGCAGCATGGCCCGGGCCGGGGCGCGTGTCGGGCCGTCGGTGACCTCGAAGCTACGGGGCTTGATGCCCACCAGGGGCTGCTCGGAGGGGTCGCCAACGGTGGTGCTGTCGCTCATCACCCCATGGTACGGCGCGCGGGTCGCCTCCGGCGACGGAGCCGGGCGCAGGGGTGCCGACCACGGACCCCGTGGAGCCGCACACGTAGAGTCGGGGCATGCCGCACCCCGACCTCGCCCCCGGAGCACGGGGGCCCCGGTGAGCGACGCCCCCGGGATCTTCGCACCGGACGACCTCGACGGACTGGTCGGGTTCTTCGGTGCACACGGCTACGCCACCCTCCGCGGGGCGATCCGCGAGGACGAGCTGGCGGCGACCGAGGCCCAGCTGGTCGCGGCCCAGGAACAGCTGGTCGACGGCGCCCTGGACGCCCGCCACGCCACGGACATCCTGGACTCCCCCGGGGCGGTCGTCGACGGCCGCCCGTTCGCCCACTACGTCGTGTTCGCCACCCGCGCCGCACCCCTGGCCCACGACCTGGTCCACCTGCCCGCGCTCGTCGAGGTGCACCGCCGCCTGCTCGGGCCCGGCGCCTGGCTGCTCGACTACGAGCAGTTCGGCATCGTCTACCAGGACGCCCGCCCGGGGCCGGGGTCGGCCTACTCGCGCATCGGTTGGCACACCGACCACCAGTCCGGTCCCCACCTGGACATGTGGCCGGCGGTCGCCTTCACCGTCCACTTCGACCCGACCTCGCCGGCCAACGGGTTCCTGCGGGTCCTGCCCGGCAGCCACCGGGGCGGCACCGACGGGATCCCGCCCGGGTTCGAACGGGTGCCCGGCGAGATCGCCGTCTACCAGGAGCGCGGCGATGTGCTGTTCCACCACGCCGACCTGTGGCACGCCGCCGCCCGGGCCACCGACGAGGGCGCGGGCGCGGTCCGTCGTCACCTGCGCGGCAGCTGGCACGGCGGCGCCCGGCTGCCGGTCGGCCACGGCACCGACGACTTCGTCAAGAACGCCCGGCGTTGACCGACCGGGCAGGGTCCGGCTCCGGACGTCGGCGGTACAGTCGGCGCCATGGATCTGTACGCCGCGTACCTGGGCGGTCCGCTGGACCACGGCCGGATGGGCGAGGGCCACGAGGTGGTCCTGGTCGTGGCGGCCGACCGGGAGGAGGCCAAGAGCCGGGCCCTGACCAAGTGGCGGGGGGCACCCCCCGGCCACCTCGATGCACTGGTCCGCGTGGACCGGGTGGACGGGTATCAGGTGACCCTCACCGAGGTCGGCGGCGGCGACGGGCTCGACGGCGAGACGTTCAATTGAGCGAAGGCGGCCAATTGAGCGAAGGCGGCCAATTGAGCACAGCCGGGCGATCGGGCACAGCCGGATGAGCGTGGAACCGCCCCGGCCGGGGCCGGCCGGGCGCAACGTCCTCGGCGGTCCGCTCGAGCCGTGCAGCACGGATCCGCTCACCGGCTTCTACCGCGACGGCTGCTGTTCGACCGGGCCCGAGGACCTCGGGAGCCACACCATCTGTGCCGTGGTGACCGCGGAGTTCCTCGCCCACCAGGTGTCGATCGGCAACGACCTGACGAACCCGGTGCCGGCCCACCGGTTTCCGGGTCTGCGGCCGGGCGACCGCTGGTGCGTGACGGCCGTCAACTGGCTGCGCGCCCATCGCGACGGCGCCGCCGCCTTCGTAGTGCTGGCCTCCACCCACGAGCGCGCCCTCGACGTGGTGCCGCTCGACGTCCTGGAGCACTACGCCGTGGACGTCCCGGCCGGACCGGACGGGCTCTAGGCACCCCGGTCACGCCGGCCGGGTCCCTAGGATGGTCGGCCGGGGCGGCACGTCCGGTGCCGAGTCCCGATCGTGGCGGGCCCTCCGTCACGTCGAGGAGGGGGACCATGCGTACTCGACTGACCGAGCTCCTGGGCATCGAGCATCCGGTGATGCTGGCCGGCATGGGGGGTGTGAGCTACCACCAGCTGGCCGCCGCCGTGTCCGAGGCCGGCGGCATCGGCACGCTCGGGGCGGCGACGATGGACCCGGCGACCATGGACGACGAGATGGCGGCTATGCGCCGCCTCACCGACAAGCCGTGGGGCGTGGACCTGTTGACCGCCATGCCGGGCGACATGGTGGCCCAGGTCCAGCGCATCGTCGACGCCGGCGCCCGGATCTTCGTCGGTGCCCTCGGCGTGCCCCGCGAGGTCATCGAGCTCTGCCACGACGCCGACGTGCTGGTGGTCAACATGTGCGGCCGCGTCCACCACGCCGAGGCCGCCGTCGCGGCCGGGTGCGACGTGGTCGTCGCCCAGGGCACCGAGGCCGGTGGCCACACCGGCCGGGTGGCCACCATGCCGCTCGTGCCCCAGATCGTCGACGCGGTGGGCGACCGGGTGCCGGTGGTGGCGGCCGGTGGGATCGTGGACGGTCGGGGACTGGCCGCCGCCCTGGCCCTGGGGGCCGACGGGGTGTGGCTCGGCACCCGGTTCATCGCCACGCCCGAGGCCCGGGTCTCCATCGGCTACCACGACGCCCTGCTCGCCGCCGGCGAGAGTGCGACGACGGTCAGCCGCGCCTACAGCGGTAAGCCCATGCGCGTCCTGGCCAACGCCTACACCCAGCATTTCGACCGCCACCCCGAGGAGCTGGTGCCCTTCCCCGACCAGATGCTGCGGTCGATCACCGGCGGGGTGCTGCACCTCCCCACCGGGCCCGACGACCCCGACGTCGATCCGACCCGGGAGTGCTACCCGACCGGTCAGGGCGTGGGTGCCATCGACGAGCTCGTCCCCGCCGGTGAGCTGGTCGCCCGGATCGTGGCCGACGCCGAAGCCGCGCTCCGCCGGGTCGACGGTCTGCGCTGACGTTCTGGACGCTGACGCCCTGACGGACGGACCTCGCGCCGCGGATCAGCCCTGGTTGCCCTCGGCCGCGTAGGTCCGGCACGGCTCGCCGCGGAGGCTATTGCACGCCGGCAGGGTCGGCGTGGCGGTGACGTTGTGGACCACGTCGACCACGAGGCCCGACGGCGTGCCGCGACCGAAGTGGACGGTCGCCCGCTGGCCGTGGTCCAGGGTGACGAAGGTCCACGTCGGGCGGTCCCCGCCGGGTGCGGACAGCACGACCCGCAGCTCGGTGCCGGCACGGAAGGTGTGGACGATGGGGTCGATCGGTATCCGCAGCAGGACGGCGTGGGTGGCCGACAGGTTCCTGGCGTCGCGGCCCAGATAGGTCGGGACGGCGACCAGTCGGGTCGAGCCGGACCGGAGCACCTGGTTGGTGCTGCGCAGGAAGCCCGAGGTGACGTACTCCTCCTGGCCGGCTCCGGGCCGGACCTCGGTGATCGTGGCCTGCAGGTCCACGACCGGTGCCGGGGACGTGACCCACAGGTCGAGTGTCGCCGGTCCGACGATCGTGGTGTCGGACGTGAACGGGGCGGTCTGGAACCCGAGGCCGTCGGCGGCCGGCACGGTCGTCCAGTCCCACGAGGGTGCGGCGTCCCAGGCGTTGCCGCTCGCCGGCAGGCTGGTGGCCGGTCGGACCCCCGGGTCGAGGGTCAGGGACGCACTGCCGGCGGCGGCGCTCGTCCCGGTGTGCAGTGATCCCGAGGGACCGAGGGACAGGGTCGTCACCGTGCCCGCCGCCGGCCACTGGGCGTAGCCCGCGGCATAGGTGGACTGCGGGTCACCGGCCCCGACGGGACCGGCCCCGCTGTCGAACAGCACCTGGACCCGTGGCGTGTGGGCGGCGAACTGGGCCCGTGCCGCGGACACGTCCGGGGCACCGGTGAAGCGTGTGGCGGGCAGCGGCGCCTCGCCGGTGAGCTTGGCCGACAGCCCCGTGAAATTGTCGAGGGCGTAGGCCGACAGCCCCGTGGGTGCCTTCGGGACCCGGTCGGCCACGTAGATGTCGAGGAATTCGAGCCACCGGCTGACGATCTGGGGGTCGGTCGAGTCGATGTGTCCGCCGTTGACCAGGTTGGCGTAGACCGGCGTGGACTTCGGGAAGGCCGACAGGAGCGCGGGCCACTGCGGTCCGGTCTGCTCGTCCTGGAGCGCACCCGACACGAACACGGGGACGGTGATGTGCTTCGCCCACACGCTCATCGACCGGCGGTCGAGGAGCGCCGGGTCGCGCCCCGGGCCCGTGTGCGGCGCCACCAGCTGCGGGCCGACGAGGGAGGACAGCGACTCGGACTGGCCGTGCAGGGCCTGGTCGGCCAGGCAGGTCGACGACGCACCGCCGCTGGCGGCCAGCTCGGCGTCGATCTCGTAGTAGGTCCAGGGCTGGCCGACCTTCGACACCGGCGTGGACGCCAGCGGGGCGAGCGCCGCACCGTCGAGTACCGCGGCCGGCTTGGCATTGTCGATGCGGTCGTTGACCCAGCTGCCGGCGAACCCGTCGTTGAAGATCCCGCCCGGGTACCCGGTGGAGAACAGGTCGTCGGTCGGGCTCATCGGGGCGATGGCGGCCAGGCCCGGCGGGTCGGTCCCCGCGGCCGGCAGTTGGGAGAGGCCGGAGTAGCTGATTCCGACCATGCCGACCTTGTGGTGGGCCACCCAGTCCTGGTGGGCCACGATCTCGATGGCGTCGTAGGCGTCGTAGTCGGACGGGTAGCCGAGCAGGTCGAAGGCGCCGCCCGAGCACCCCGACCCCCGCATCTGCAGGCTCACCGTGGCGAAGCCCGCCGTCCGGACGACCACCGCGCCCACATAGGTCGCGCTGTCCGGCTGGAGGTTGGGGTCGCCACAGGAGGCACACGTGCCACCGGTGAGCTTGGCCTCCAGCGCGGGCACCGGGTCGGTCGGGCCGGCCGTGCCGTAGCCGGAGTACTCGATCACCGTCGGACACGGGGACGTCGCCGAGCACGTGCCCCCGATCGGGTACCGCACGGTGGCGGCCAGCTCGATGCCGTCACGCATGGTCAGGTAGTTGAGTCCCTCGTGCATCGGCTGGTGGGTGTAGAGCGCCGAGTCCGTCGCCGGGTTCGCGCCGGGGGCGAGCACCGCGAAGGTCGCCGACCTCGCTCTGCTCGTGGTGTCGTGCCAGGAGTACCCGGGGCCGGGCGTCAGGTTCCGGACGATGAGGGAGCCGAGGGCGTCGGTCGTCTGCGGGCGGCCCACGGCCCTGCCGTGGCGGGTCAGGGTGACGGCGTCGCCCGCTCCGGCACCGGTCAGCCAGGCCTCGTCCACCGATCCGCGGGCGCGCAGGGTCGGCGATGCCGCCCCTGCCGGTGGTGCGCCGACCAGACCTGACGCGCCGGTCAGTCCCAGGCAGAGGACGATGACGACCGCGACGGCGCCGGACGACCGCCCGGCTCTCACCTCGCCCGCGGTCGGGCCGTCCGGCGGCGACGGAGCATCAGCAGCGCCCCGAGTGCCAGGGCCACGATGCCCATGACCAGCAGCTTGCCCACATCGGCACCGGTGAAGGGAAGGCTGGACGACCCTCCGGAGGTGGCTGCCGTGGTCACCGGACCAGCCGAAGCGGTGGCGACGGGCGTGGCCGAAGGGGTCACCGCCTGCAGCGCCGCGGACGGTGGGCCGGTGCCGGCCGAGTTGATGGCCGCCACGGTGAACGTGTACGGCGTCCCGTTGGTGAGCCCGGAGACGGTGTACGTGGTCACGTTGCCGACGGTGACGGGGGACCCGCTCGAGGGGGTGATGACGTACCCGGTGATCGGCCCACCACCGTTGCTGGCAGGTGGCGTCCAGACGAGCGTTGCGCTGCCATCGCCGGGGGTGACCGAGTCGAGCGTGGGAGCTCCCGGCACCGCGACGACCGCCGGGGGCGTCACCACGATGCTGGCCAGGAGGGGCGGCGGGTTGAGCAGTGCCGGTGCCGGACCCGTGGTCGCCACGGTGGTGGCGGCCGTCGGATAGCCCTTGAGGGGACCGATGGTGAGGTTGGTGGCGTGCAGCGCCGGGATGTCGACGTTCGCCGTGGTCTGGAACTCACTCTCGACCCAGTTCACCGTCTCGGTGCTGGTGCCGGACAGCGTCACGGTGACCGCCGGCAGGTTGAGCGTGGCGCCACCCGGGATCTGGGCGGAACCGAGGCCGATCTCCACGTAGGGCCCGGGCGTCGAACCGAGGAAGTTGGCCGACGACGACGTCGTGGCCGTGCAGTTGGCGGAGGGCGCCGTGCAGTAGGTGATCGCCAGGGGGAAGGATCCGGTCGGATTCGAGGCCGGCCCACCCGTGTAGGTACCCGGGCCTGCCGCGGCCGCCTTCACGAAGGTGGTCCCGGCGGGCAGTGGATAGATCTGCTGTGTCGCCGTGATGTAGTTGACGGTGGCGATCGACTGCTGCGTCGGGATGACCTGGGTCGACGCCGCGCTCTCGAAGGAGAAGTTGTTGCCGTAGGGCACCGACGCGCCCGAAGCTCCCCAGTTCGCCTTCGTCGAGGTGACGCTCCAGCCCACACCGCTCGCGAAGCTGGCGAAGTTGAGGGTCACCGGGTTGTTCGGCCCGGTCGCCGCGATGGTCACCGTGATCGAGCCGCTGACGGCATCGGGGGACGTGGCGTTGTGGGCACTGATGGTGAAGGTGGACGCACCGGAGTTGGTCGGCTTGCCGGACAGCACACCGGTCGTGGCGTCGAGGGTCAGGCCGGCGGGCAGGGTGCCGCTCGCCACGGCGTAGGTCGGGGCCGGGGTGCCGGAGGCGACGAACGTGTACGTGTACGCCGAGCCCACCGTGCCCGTCGTCGGCGGGGTGTCGGCCGTGAAGGTCGGGGCCACGCCGGCAGGTGCGGACACGGTGATCGTGATGGAGCCGCTGGCCGCATCGGGCGTCGTGCCGTTTGCCGCGCTGACCGTGAAGGTCGACGCAGCGGCCGACGTCGGCGTACCCGACAGCACGCCGGTCGTGGCGTTCAGGTTGAGTCCGGCGGGCAGGGTGCCGCTCGCCACGGCGTAGGTCGGGGCGGGGGTGCCGGAGGCGACGAACGTGTACGTGTAGGCCGTGCCCACGGTGCCCGTCGTCGGCGGGGTGTCGGCCGTGAACGTCGGGGCCGTGGCGACGGGTGCGGACACGGTGATCGTGAGGGAGCCACTGGCCGCATCAGGTGTCGTGCCGTTTGCCGCGCTGACCGTGAACGTCGACGTAGCGGCAGAAGTCGGCGTACCCGACAGCACGCCGGTCGTGGCGTTCAGGTTGAGTCCGGCGGGCAGGGTGCCGCTCGCCACCGCGTAGGTCGGGGCCGGGGTGCCGGAGGCGACGAACGTGTAGGAGTACGGCGTGCCCACCGTGCCCGTCGTCGGCGGGGTGTCGGCCGTGAACGTCGGGGCCGCGGGAGTGAGACCGGCGATGGTCGTGCTGGTCAGCACCGGAGGTGCGGCGTACGGGATGAACGGCGCCGTGGTGGCCGGGAGCGTGCCTGCGTACAGTGCCGACGGGTAGCCGACCACGGCGGCGTTGATGTGACTTCCGAAGAGCGTCACGTTGGCGACCGTGTCGAACTCGAACTGGCTCCAGTCGAGGACGGTGCCGGCCGTGCCGGAGGCCGTCAGGGTGACCGTCACCGTCGGCAGGGTGAGGGTGGACCCGGCCGGGATCTGGGTGGTCCCGGTCGAGACCTCGAGGTAGGGGAACGTGGGATTCGGGCCGTCGAACCCGGAGTAGACCCCGCCCGCCCCGGACAGCGGACTGTTCGACGCAGCGGTGCATCCGGCCTGTCCCGCGGCGGTGCACTCGGTGATGATGACGGGTGCATTGCCCGATGCCGGGATCCCCCCGGCACCGGACCCGCCGGTCCACGAGAGGGGACCTCCGGCGACGGCGCTGACGTAGGTCGCGCCGGAAGGGATCTCGTAGTACTGGGCGTTGCCGCTGATGTAGTTGACCGCCACGCCGGAGTTGGTGGTCGGAACGGCCTGGCTGCCGCCCGGGTTGGTGATGGTGAAGTTGGCACCGGGGTTGACGGTGGAGGGCGAACCGGCCTGCCCGACGGTCGTCACCTGCGCGAAGCCGGTCGGCCCCGGGAAGGCGAAGTACTCGTTCGTGGGCGACGGCGTCGGACCCGCCGAGGCGAGCCCGGCGATCTCGAGCCCCGACACGCCGAGGCCGACGGTGGCGACCAGCGCCACCGCGCCCAGCGTGGCGATGCGACGGAACTTCCCTCTGGCTGCTGACATCGACTGCTTCCCCCTGAGTGCTTGGCGTGACGAGTTCGTGGTCGCCGCAGGCACACGGCGACGGGTCGGAGAGGTGTGGTGGACCACGTCGGGTCCCCGGTGCACGGTGGCACCTGCCCGGTGCGCACGCGAACGGAACGGTTGCATTGCCTCTTCCCCCCCGAGGGATCCCCCCCCTCAACCTTCGTGCGGCCCCCGTGTCACCTCGGAACCACATGCCTCCCCACTGGCGTGGTGGGGCTGAAGCTAAGTGAATCGCCCCGGAAAAGCAAGGTGTTCCACGGACAGTGACAGTGCTCCCACAACCAGCGGCGACCCCGCACACGCGAGAGGCCCGGACGGCGCAACAGCCTCCGGCCCGACGCCGTCCACGACTCCGTCAGCGCGTCGGATCCGGTTCGACCGCCTGACGCTCCACGGCGTCCACACGACCCGCTGCAGCGGCTCTCCTCCGCCTCTTCCGCACGACCAGCACGACCACGGCGACGAGCACCACGACGACGAGCACGATCGCACCGAGGACCAGCGCCCACGGCACCACCAGGAATGCGGCCTGGCCGTGGAGGGTGGCGCCCGCCCACGCCACACGCACCTGGACGTGCTGCGTCCCGGCCAGGGGCAGCGGCTGCCAGACCGGCTCGGCGATGGAGAGCTGCGACCCGGGCAGCAGCGTGGGCACGCGACGGGGCGCGAAGCGCTTGACCGTCCGGCCCCACCCGTCGACAACCGTGACCGTGGCCGTCAGGTCGATCGTCGTGTTGCCCGTGTTGACGAGTCGGAACCGGATCCGGGCGCGGCTCGACCCGGTGATCCCCGCCAGGAAGGGCACATCGGCCCGGACGGTCACCGGGCCGAGGGCCAGCCCGGGATGGAGGGGTCCGGATACATGGACGTAGATGCGCACCCCCACGCCGTTCAGGACGTTGATGTGGACCTGCCCGTTGCCGACGTTCTGGTTGGCGGTGTCGAGCGCCACCACGCCTCCGGCGTAGTCGCCGGGCGGGGCGTCGGCCGGCACGCTGACGGTGAACGGGATGGAGGCGAGCTGCATCCCGGGGACGGTCAGCGAGCTCACCGAGGGCGTGGTCCACTTCCCCACCCCGACGGTGGGGCGATCGGGCAGCGTCAGGGCGAAGGCCCCGCTACCGGCGACGTTGACCGCGTCGGCCGCGTAGATGCGGAACGCCAGTGGGGCGGCGGTGCCGTTGGCCAGCAGGATCCGGTCCGATGCACTCTGCCCCGGACCGAGCGTCAGGTGGAACGCCGTCCGCCCGGTCCCGTCGGGCGACGGGGCCAGGGTCCAGCCCTGCCCGGACGACGTGGCGGCGGCGGGTGGCGCCGGCAGGACGGTCGAGACCCCGAGGGCCAGAGCCAGGACACCCGCCAGGATCCGTCCCCGGGAGCCCGCCAGGATCCGTCCCCGGGAGAAGGAGTGGGGGGGCGGCCGACACCCCCGGGTACTCCGACCCGTCGCTCCTGAGCACCGGAGCCGGATCAATGGATGGCGTTGATCCCGAGGTCGTGGTTGACCGTGTTGTTGGCCGTCACCTCTGTCTTCTGGTCGGTGGACAGCTTGGTGAACACCAGGTTGAACTCCGAGGTGTCCACCGACTGGGATCCCTCGGTGGCGTCAGCGCTGAGAGCCTCGAGCGCGGTGACCATCGAGGCGACGTCACCGTGCATGGCCGCGGGGAACGGCAGGGCCCGCACCGACGCGGCGACACCCCGGTAGGTGGCCGAGACGGACCCGAAGCCGGACTGGATGGCCGTGATGTTGCCGTTGGCGCCGCTCAGTTTGGTCGACAGCGCCTGCAGTCGGTGGTCCCCCGCCGACACGATCGCCGTGTAGCGCTGCGCCAGGGTCTGCGACGACGTGGTCGTGGTGGTCGACGGATGTGCCACCGCCGAGGACGTGCCGCAGGCGGACAGGCCCACCGCGCCGAGGGCGACCGTCACCCCGAGGATCGCGCGTGCCCGGCGCCGGCCCGGGCCGAGGACGGTCACGGGACCTCCACGGGGTCTGCTCCGGAGGGCACCGTCGCCAGGGAGGCTGCGTCGGTGGAGACGGAGCCGGCGGCGCCCACGAGCCCTGCGGTCTCGGTCGGGGCCGGCGGGGCGCCCTCGGCGACGGGTGGCACTCCCTCCGCCGGGCCGCCCTGGCGACGACGCCGCACGACGCCGGCGACCACCTTCACGAGGATGGCCAACAGCAGCAGGCCCACCACCACCACGAAGCCCCACGGGACGAAGGTGGCAGGCGACGAGAAGGTCACGAACTGACCGGCGCTCCCGAGCGTGCCCGCCACCACGTAGTGGCCGTGGGCCAGAGCGGGGAAGGTCACCGCGACCTGGTACGACTCGACCTGGCCGGGCTGGAGGGGCGGGACGACCGGTGAGGCCACCACCTGGTCGGGGCTGCCGCTCGGACCCGACCGCAGCACGACCGGGGTCGAGGGGATCGGGTCCACCCCCCCGTCGCGCACCACCAGCACGAGCGTCCGGTGCGGGGTACCACCGAACCACTCCGCCCAGGAAGTCGTCCCGACCAGGTCCGCCCGGTCGACGACGAGCCCGCTCGGTGCCACCGCGATCGGGAACGCCCGGGGCGTGACCATCCGGGCACCGATGATGGTGATCGGCGTGGACACCTGCTGCTCGAACTCTCCGTACTGCCCGACGAGGGGCACCGCCTTGATGACGCAGGGGCACGGGGTGGGCGGTGTCACGACCAGGAACCGCACCACGAAATGCCCGTATTCGGACGTGGCGGCGGTCGTGGCCGAGGCCAGGCTGCAGTCGGCCGACGTACCGAACCCGGCGTTGCCGCACACCTGGAGCTGGAAGTTGGTCTGCGGGGTCAGGCTGTTCGCGTTGACCGTCACCCGGGTCCCCGACGGCACCGAGGACGGCTCCGCTCCGAGGCGTGGTTGCAGGGCGCTCTGGGTGGTGTCCGCCCCGGCCGACCCGGCCCCTAACGGGGTGCCTGTAGCGAGCAAGCTGCCGGCGAGGCCCAGCGCGGCGACCGCCAGGGCGAACGTCCGGCGTCCGGAACGGGCTCTCGACAGGTCCGCGCGCTCCACCTTGCTCGTCCGGTGGATCACGGGATCATGAACCTGCCGGGACCGACGCCTCGGACACCTGCTCGGCAGCGGCACCGCCGGCGGTACCGGCAGCGGCCGTCTCTCCATCAGGTGGGGAACCGTCACCCTCGCCCGACTGCCCGGTCGCGTTCGCACGGTTCTGCCGACGGGTCCACAGGAGCCAACCGATGAAGCCGAGCACGGCCAGGACCAGGAGCACCAGGAGCCACGGGAAGATCCAGAACGTCGACGAACCGTTCACCGTGGGCATACCCGGTGCGATGAACTTCACGTGGACCGTCTCGGGCCCGAACAGCGGCAGGTTGTTCCAACGCGGCTCGATCACGGTGAACCGGGCGCCCGGCACGAAGTCCTGGACGCCAACCGGTGCGAACGTCTTCACCGTCCGGCCGAAGATGTCGGTGACCGTGGCCACTGCCTGCCCGGACAGGAGCGTGTTCCCCGTGTTCTCGAGCTGGTAGGAGACCACGGCGCTCCGCGACCCGAATCCGATGGCCGGGACCGAGGACTTGGCCGAGATGTTGCTGACTGCGGCGCCGGGTCGGGCGGGACCGGCGACCCGGATGAACATGGCGGTGGCCACGCCGCGGTGGATGATGAAGTGGGCCGGGCCGTTGGTGGGCTGAGGCACGGGCGTGACGTTCAGGGCCTCGATGCCGCCGGCGTGGTCGCCCGGGGTGGCGTTGGCCGGCGCGGTGACCGAGAAGTTGATGGTGACCGACGTGTTGCCGTTGAGCCCGTAGACGCCGGACCCGAGGTGGGTGTTGACCCAGGTGCCCACTCCGGTCATCGGGTACCCGAGCGGTCGGAGGGCGAACGCCCCACCCACCGGGGTGTTGAGCCCGTCGGTGGCCCAGATCTGGAAGTCCTGGAGCTGGCTGGTCTCGTTGGTGAGTATCACCGAGTCGTTGATGGTCTGGCCCGGAAGCATGTCGTAGTGGAAGCTGCCCCGCGGGGCGACCGACCCCGGCGCAGCAATGGGCGTGAGGGAGAACGTCGGGACGGCGATGGCGCCGGCCTCGGGTGCCCTGGCGACCGCCAGCCCGGTGGCCGACAACACCGACGCCACGGCCAGTACCGACAACCGCTTCACTGCGAACGAGCCGAACATGCGATGTTTCCCCCCTCGATCGACCCGGCACTCCCGGTGCCGGGTCCGTGTGTCCTGCGCCCGGTCTGCCCGGGCCTGCCCCACCGTGCCTGTCCCTGGACTCCCCCGAGCTCGGGCTTCCGCCGACTGGGAGCCGACGGGTCGCACGTGCGAACCGTCGGCCACGTGTCGGACTCGGCGGGGTGGAACACTACTGCAGACGAGAAGGAGGGTGGGGGCGGCACTGCCGCCCCCACCCTCGCTTCCACCGACGGAGACCCGGGAGTACCGGGCCCTCGCCGTTTCCTACC
>Ga0080006_1142496_pt1 | contig 40137 bp, 34 predicted proteins | sample RS3BMetagenome_FD_69209 | JGI IMG/M metagenome (GOLD analysis project Ga0080006, IMG submission 69209) | Ferric oxide microbial mat and aquatic microbial communities from Rainbow Spring, Yellowstone National Park, USA - RS3B (SPADES... ...
GAGGTCGAGGTCGAGGTCGAGGTCGAGGTCGAGGTCGAGGTCGAGGTCGAGGTCGAGGTCGAGGTCGAGGTCGAGGTCGAGGTCGAGGTCGAGGTCGGGGTCGGGATCGGGGTCGGGGTCGGGATCGGGATCGGGGTCGCGCTCGTCGAGCCCTCGGTCGACGCCGTCGCCGGCCTCCCCTGCCCGCCTCCGCACCCCGCCAGCGCCGCGATCAGCGCCGCCGCCTCAATCGTCCTTCTCATGCCTCTTCACCACCACCCACGCGTGCGCGATGACGTCGCGCGACGCCTCCACCAGCCCCTCGTGCCAGCGCGGCGTGCGCAGCGGCACCACCTCGCCACCGGGCGGCATCGCCTCGAGCACCGCGCGGCACGCCGCGCGCACCGCCTCCGGCACGCGCGCGCCCTCGCCGGCCAGCGCGCGCACGTGCTCCACGTAGGTCCGCCCCCAGCGCTCGTCCGGCTCGACGATGAGCGCGCCGTTGAGCGCCATCCCCGCCGCGCGCTTCACGCCCGCCACCCCGGCGCGCGCGTCGCCCGCCTCGAACGCCGCCACCGCGCGCTGCAGCTCCGCGAGCCCCGCGCGGATCCACTCGTCGGGCGATAGGCGGCGAAGCCAGTGGCTCGGATCGCGCGTGAACTCGCCCACCGTCCCCGCCCCCGCTCACGAGCGCACGTGCCGGGTCGTGTGCTCCTTGCCGTCGTAGCGCAACATCACCGGCTTGCCTTCGGACACGGTCAGCACGTTGACCGGCCGCTTCCAGAGACGCAGCAGGCTGCGCATCACTTCCTTCGCGTAGTCCTGGCGCAGATCGAGGCCCTGGTGGTCGTGGCGCAAGAGCAGCTCGCCGCGGTTCTCGAAGTTCGCGTCCTCGACGTAGATGAACGGGTTGCCGCCGTTGGTGAGCTGGAAGAGCAGCTTCTCCTTGACCGCCTTGAATTCGCGCGACTCGATCTCGTAGCGCTCGTTGCGGTTGCTCCACGCGAAGCTGAACAGCTTGTGCTCGCGCACGAAGTCGGGGGTCAGGAACTCGTCGATGAACGTGACGTCGTTGTAGAGCGCACGCACCTCGAAGATCTTCTTTCGGCCGAGGCCCAGGCGAAGGTTCCAGTTCTTCTTCGCCTCGAGGTCGTCGCACTCCTCCCATTCCTTGCCGAACTGCCCCTTGTCCCAGCGCTCCTCGATGTGCCGGTACAGCTCCACGCCGAGCTTGTACGGATTGAGCCGGCCGCCGCTCGTCGCCATCACGCCCGCGTTGTGGTCGGCGTAGTCGACGATCTCGGACGCATCGAGGATCTTCGTCGTCATCAGCTGCGAGTGCCAGTACGACGCCCACCCCTCGTTCATGATCTTCGTCTGCCACTGGGGCCCGAAGTAGTACGCCTCCTCGCGCGTGACCTCGAGCACGTCGCGCTCCCAGCGCTCGAGCGGCGCGTGCTCGAGCAGGAACAAGAGCACGTCGCGCTCGGCGTGCTCGGGGAACTTCTTGGCCTTCTCCTTCTGGGCCTCGATCTTCTTCTTCTGCTCCTCGAGGTACTCCTCGGGGTTGATGAAGCTCTCCATGTAGTCCTTCGCGCGCAGGCGCGGGACCTCGGTGGCCGTCGGCTCCTCGTCCTCGGCGGGGGGCTTGGGGCGCCGGCCGCTGAAGGGGGCGTGCAGGTCGACGAGGTTCTCGAGGCTCAGGCAGTAGTCGACGAACTCCTCGACGCGGTTGATCCCCTGGCGCGCGACCACGCGCCGCAGGCGCGAGCCGTGGTTGGCCATCTTGTCGATCCAGCGGCGGTTGGGGTCGTAGCCGCTCGGGCGCTTGACCGGATCGACGGTGCGCCCGCCGGTGTCGAGGTCGGTCGACCGGAAGCAGTAGTTGTTCTTGAAGAAGTCGACGTGCGCGTACACGTGCGCCATGACGAGCTTCTGGTCGACGAGCGAGTTGCCCTCCAGCAGGTACGCGTACGCCGGGTTGTTGTTGATGACCATCTCGTAGATCTTCGAGAGGCCGTACTCGTAGCTCTTGGCCAGGCGCTCGTACTCCATGCCGAAGCGCCAGTGCGGGTAGCGGTTGGGGAAGCCGCCGTACGCCGCGATCTCGTTCATCTGGTCGTAGGTGAGGATCTCGAAGACGGTCGGGAAGAAGTCGAGCCCCGCCTCGCCGGCGAGCTTCTCGATCCTGTCCTGCTCCTTGCGCAGGTACGCGGGCAGGGCCGTCTTCAGCGCGAACTCGCTCATCACCACGAGCTTAGCCCGTAGGCGGTGCCGACTCTACCTCGAGCGAGCGGGGCCGATCGCCACGCGAGCGCTCGAAGCTCGAGCCGGAAGTGCCTGCCCGTCGAGGAGCCGCGAGCGACGCGCCATGAGGCCGCGGGGCTCCTCACGCCGCCGTCGGGAGAGAGAACCAGAACACCGATCCCTTGCCCGGCTCCGAGCGCACTCCCACGCGACCGCCGTGGGCCTCGGCGAGGCGGCGGACCGTCGCCAGCCCGAGCCCGAGACCGGGCGCCTTCGCCGCGGCTCCCCGCACGAACGGCTCGAACAGAAGCTGCTGCTCGGTCGCCGCGATCCCCGGGCCCGTGTCCTCGACCTCGACGCACACCTGACCCTCGGCGTCGTGCTCGCGAACGACGACGCGCCTCTCGGGGCTGTCGGCGACGTACTTGATGGCGTTCTGCACGAGGTTGGCGAGGAGGCTCGTGAGCACGCCCGGACTGCAGCGCACCTGGCGTGGGGCCACCGGCTCGACGCGCAGCTCGACGTGCGCCTCGCGGGCGACCGGCTCGAACTGGTCGGCCACCTGGCGCACGACGTCGGCGACCTGCGCCCGCACCCCCGGCGGCGGACGCGCGCCCGCGCGGGCGAAGTCGAGCAGGTCCGAGACGAACGCGCGGATCCGCTGCAGCGTGGCCGAGGCGCGCTCGAGCGCCGCGCGCGTCGGCGCGTCGCACGAGACGTCGCCCTGCCGCTGCGCGAGCTCGAGCCCCAGGCCGACGGTCATCAGGGGACTGAGCAGATCGTGAGCGACCCGGCCGGCGAAGGCCTCCAGCTCCTCCGCTTTCCGCTCGAGCGCCTGCCGTCCGCGCTCGGCGATCGCCTCGGCGCGGTGGACCGAGCGGCCGGTGAGGACGATGGCCACGGCGGCGGCGCAGACGCTCACCGCCTCCAGCAGCACGGCCGCCGGCAGGAGCGTGCGCGAGGTGCGTGACGCCTCCCTCGCCGCGGCCCTCGCGTACGAGGCCTCGACGTCGGCCGCCCTGCCGATGTCGCTCTGGGCCCGCGCGAGCGCGCGCTCCAGGTCGTGCAGCACGCCGAGATCGTCGGCGCTGCTGCCCGGAGGAAGCGCGAGCAGGCGATCGACGATCGCCTGGACGGCGTCGATCGAGCCGACGAGCGCCTTCTGCAGGGCCACCCGGCCGGCCGCGTGCGGGAGCGCCAGCTCGGCCTGCTCGCTCGACACCAGCTCCCGGCGTGCGGCGGCGATCTGCTGGTCGCGCACGATCCGATCGCCGGGGGCGCCGAGCGCTCGCTCCTTGAGCAGCACCTCGAGTCGTCGCAGATCGGCGGACATCGTCTCGAGCGCGACGATGCGCGGCGCCGCGGCGCTCGCGATCGTGCCGTCGGTGGCGTGCAAGACGGCGGCGGCGCGAGCGAGCAGGACGGCTAGGACGACGGTCCCCGCGACCATCGCGGCCATGGCGGCCACCAGCCCCCGGAGGCGCAGCCGGGTCATGGCGCGACCTCCCCCGGACGGAGCGGACGAGGCGGGATCCTCTCCCGCAGCGCGCGATCGACGAGGCCGAGCAGCGCGTCGAGCTCGCACGGCTTGCCGATCGAATACGGCGTGCCGACGCGCGCGGCCACCGCGCGCAGCCCGAGGTAGCCCGACACGAGCACGATGGGGATGCGCTCGCGCCCGCAGTCGACGATGAGCATTTGATGAGCCATCCCCGGCCCGTCGAGCACGGGCATCTCGATGTCCAGGAGCACCAGATCGGGCAGCCCCTTGTCGAGCTCCGCGAGCCCTTCCCTCCCGTCGTGCGCGACGCGCACGCGATGCTTCGCGTACGAGAGGACGTCCTGGACGGTCTCGGCGAGGCTCACGTCGTCGTCGACTAGGAGGATCTCGGCCATGGCATCCCCCGCCGACGGACGTGCACGGAGCGATCCACGCGACCGCGGCCACCCGAGGTGCTCTCGAACGTACTTGCGATCCCCTGCACGCACCCCACCCTGATCGACCGAGGAAGGACCTAGGACCCACGAACCGGGGGACGGCCGCGACCATCGAGCTGCTTCCGCTCGGCCGCATGAGCGCCGCGCCGCTCGCGCTCGTGCTGACGGTCGGCTACTCGGCCCTGACCGGTGGGCTGGGCTCGGGCCTCGTGAGCGGCGCCATCGCCGCCGCCTTCTGCGGGTACTGCTACCGCGAGGCGGTGCCGCACGTGTTCGACCGCTTCTGGCGCGCTCGCCCGGCCGAGCGGCGGGGGCTCGGTCCGGGGCTGGTCCGGGGCATCCAGGCCCACGGAGGCCGGGGCTGGGCCGAGAGCGAGCTCGGGGCGGGCAGCACGTTCCGCTTCACGATGCCGCTCGCCGCGACCGACGGCGCCGGCGCTTCGATGGATGGGGTGGGCCGCCCGGCGCCGCGACCCCGATGAAAAGTAGTGGGGAAACACCGCGAGCCCCGAGCGCCGGGCGGCCCTCCAATCCAACCAGGAATGGTCGCGGCGCGGCACACGGGTCGTCGCGCGCGCCGTCGCGTTCGTACGAAAAGCGGCCATCGCCGTGCAGGCGCGGTCATCCCTTCGGGCGCGCGAGCGTCGCCCGCAGCGCGCGCTCGACGTCGACGGCGGTCAGCCCGAGCTCGTTCGTGCGCGCGTACGCGGCCAGCAGCGCGGGGCGCATCTGCCTCGGCAGCATGTCGGTGACATCGACGGCGGCGCAGACGATCGCGTCGACCACGCTGTCGGGCAGCTTCGGCGCAGGCGGGGGCGCGACGGGCGGGGCGGCGGCCGCCGGCGCGGGCGCGGGGCGCTGCACGAGGCCGAGCGCGTCGAGCGTCGTGCCGGCCGCCTGCGCCAGCTCGGCGGCGAGCCCCCGGTCGTGGGGCAGCACGTGCCCCGCGAGATCGGCGAGCGTCACCGTCGAGGGCGTGGACCCGCCCTGCACCCAGCGCTGCGCGGTGCGGCGCGAGAAGCCGAGCCTCTCGCCGAGCTCGCGCTGGCTGACGCCGAGCGCCTGGCAGGAACGGACGATGAGGGCGGCGCGAAGGCTGGACATGGCGCCCCCATCGTCGCCGAGTTGGCGCTCTCTGACCAGGGTCGAGCGCCAGGTGACGACTTCCTGGCGCCACGACGGCGCCGAAGGCGAGCCGCCACGGCGAACTTCGGCGCCGTGTCGGCGCGATATGGCGCTGGCCGCCCCGGAAGCTGTCGCCGAAACCCGGTGCATGGGGCGACAGTCGGGCGGGATGTGGCGCAGCATCCCCCCGGTGGCGGCGCCGCACGAAGCGGAGCTGGCGCCCCGTGCGGCCTGTCCAGGCGCCGACTCCTCCGCGCCCGGCGCCCGATGCCGCGGGCTCGTCGCCTCCACCCGCCAAAGGGAGCGCCGGCTCGCCGCGGACCCGGCGCCGCGTCAGCGCGACTTCGCCGCCCGCTTGCGCTTGGCCGGCGTCTTCTTCGCCGCCGACCGTCGCGCCTTCTCCGCGACCGCGGCGACGATGACCGCCGCCATCTGCTCGGCGATCGCGCCGAGCGCCGCCTCGTCGTCGACGTCCACCTCGATGACGGGCAGCGCGGGCTCCCTGCGCCGCCGCCTGGCGCGCGGGCGACCGCCGCTCTTCTTCGCTCGCTTGCTCGCCGCCATGGGGACGCCTCACGCCCCCTTGCCGAGGAACTCCTTGATCGAGCCGACGATCGCGTCCTTGTCGCGGATCTCGCTCGTGACGACGCGCTCGTCCTTACCGAAGTGCTCGCGCAAGTCCTTGATGAACTGCCCCGAGCCGTACGGGCTCTCGACCTGGCCGTAGGCGAACATGTTCACGCGCGGCAGGATCTTGTTCTTGAGGATCTCGACGCAGAGCAGCGTGTCATCCATCGACCAGTTGTCGCCGTCGGAGAAGTGGAACGGGTAGATGTTCCACTCCTCGGGCGGGTAGTGGTCGTCGATGAGCTGCGAGCAGAGCTTGTAGGCGCTCGAGATCATCGTCCCGCCGCTCTCGCGCGTGTGGAAGAACGTGTCGCGGTCGACCTCGCGCGCGACGGCGTCGTGGATGATGTACCGGCTCTCGAGGCCCTTGTACTGCTTCTGCAGCCACGCATCGATCCAGAAGCTCTCGATGCGCACGATCTCCTTCTGCTCGTCGCCCATCGAGCCGGAGACGTCCATCATGTAGAGAATGACGGCGTTGGCGACCGGCTCGGCCTCGGTCTTCCAGCTGCGGTAGCGCTTGTCGCTAGGGATGGGGACGACCACCGGGTTGCCGGGCGCGTACGTGCCCATCGCGATCTGGCGCTTGAGCGCCTCGCGGTAGGTCCGCTTGAAGTTGCGCAGCGACTCGGGCCCGACGCGCCGGATGCTCGTGTAGCGATCCTTGGCGTTGATGATCTTGCTCTTGCCCTTGTCCTGGATGTCGGGCAGCTCGAGCTCCTCGCCGAGGATCGCCGCGAGCTCGTCGAGCGTGACGTCCACTTCGAGCGCGTGCTCGCCCGGGGAGGACCCGGCCTGATGTCCCTCGCCGGCGTCGTCGCCGTCCTGATCGCCGCCGATCGGGTCGCCCGGCTCGCCGTCGCCCTGCCCGGCGCCGCCGCGCTGGCGGTCGCCGAAGGCGAAGTGCGGGATGTCGATCTGCGGGATGGGGATGGAGACGAGGTCCTTGCCCTTTCGACCGACGAGCTCCCCCTGCGAGATGTACTTGCGCAGATTCTGGCGGATCTTCCCGCGGACGATCGCGCGGAAGCGGGAGTGGTCCTGGTCGATCTTGAGCGACATCTGCTCCTAGCAGTCTAGCCGAGTCCCTCCGGGATACGAGGATTCTCCTCAGGCGCGGCGCGCGTCGAGAGCGCTACGCGCGAGCCAGAGGCAGAGCAGCGCGTTGGCCACGGCCCAGACGCGCTCCATCGTCGCGCCGAAGACGAACGCCGCGTCGGGCGACCAGGCCAGCTGCACGAGCAGCGCGGCCGTGCCGAGCGCGATGCCGCCGATGAAGGGCCGCACGCGCCGGCTCGCGAAGCCGAGCATCGTCAGCGCGAGCGCGGGCAGGGCGCTCGCGAGCAGCAGCCAGCGGTGCACGTCCGCCCCCATCAGCACGAGGTCCCACTCGCCGAGCGGGCGCATCGCCAGCTCGAGCAGCGTGCGCAGCCGACCCCCCGCGTGCGAGGCGAGGCCGAGCATCGGCACGACGGGCAGCAGGCCGACGGCGGTCGCCAGCGCGCCGAGCACCGCGCCCGGCGTGCGCGCCAGGGTGCCGCCGCGCTTCTTGATGCGCCGCCCCACCAGCCACGCGAGCCCGAGCAGCGCCAGCCCGCGCACGAGCAGGTGCCGCCAGAACACGTGGCTCGCCGCGGCGCCCGCGTCGACGATGCCGGCGCCGTAGAGCTTCGCGTCGTCGCCGCTCGGGGAGGTGCGCGCGGTCGACGTCAGCGCGTCGCGCACGGCCGCCGGATCGGTCACGCCGAGGCCCTCGATCATCGCGGCGACGCCCGCCACGTGCGGCGAGGCCATGCTCGTGCCGTTGAACGTGCCGAAGATCTCGCACTTGTCGCGGCCGCCGTTGCAGATGGTCTGCTGGGTGACGGCGACGCCGGGGGCGGCGATCGTCACCTCGGGACCGCGCGACGAGAAGTAGGCAATCTTGTCCTTGTCGTCGGTCGCGCTCACGGCGACGACGCCCGGGTACGCGGCCGGGTAGCCCACCTTCTTGCCGCTGTTGCCCGCGGCGGCGACCACGATCGCGCCCTTGGCCAGGGCGTGATCGACCGCGTCCTCGAGGATCTTGCTCTTGATCGGGCCGCCCAGCGACAGGTTGATGACCTGCGCGCCGTGGTCGGCCGCCCAGCGGATGCCCTCGGCCACGTTGGCCGTGCTGCCGAAGCCCTGCTTGCTCAGCACCTTGACCGGCATGAGCGTCGCGCAGTACGCGAGGCCCGCGGTGCCCATGCCGTTGTTGGTGGTCTGCGCGATCGTGCCGGCGACGTGCGTGCCGTGGCCGTGGTCGTCGGCCGCCTGCGGCGAGTCGTCGACGAAGTTCCACCCGCCCTCGCAGCGCGTCCCGGAGAGGTCGGTCCCGCGCGAGAAGGGCCCCTTGTCGAAGCATGCGATGCCGGTGTCGACGACGGCGACGGTGATCCCGTCGCCGCAGGTGTAGTCCCACGCCGACTCGGCCCCGATGCGCTTGAGGTGCCACTGCTTGCTCGCGTAGAGCGGATCGTTCGGGACGAAGAGCGCGTGGTAGAGCGCCATCGGCTCGGCGTGCTCGACGCGCGCGTCGTGCGACAGCTCGTCGACGAGGAGGTCTTCCCGCGCGGGGTCGACGTCGGCCACTTCGAGCTTGTCGTGCGTCGCGCTCCACGCGCTGGCGGGGCGCAGCGCGAGGCCGTAGCGCGCCGCGAGCGAGGCAATGTCGGACGCGCTCGCGTCGTCGCGGACGTCGACGGCGATCTCGCCCGGGATCTCGTCCTCCTCGGGCGCGACCGCCTGCGTGTCGTCGCCGAACGACGGCGCCGCCGTGGCCTGACCGTCGGTCGCCCCGTCGGCCGCGCCGACGGCGGCGGCGGCGTGCGCCGGGCCGTGGTGGAAGGACAGCGCCAGGGCGCAGGCGAGGACGGCCCCGAGCGGAGCGAGAAAACGGATTCGCGTTCGCATGGGGTCACCTCATTCGCTGCGGGGGGTCGGGGGCGTGTCCACGAGCGCGCGCGCGCAGCGCCCGAGCAGGATGGCGTGCAACAGACACACCGCCGCGTACGCCATCACGGGCCGGAGCGCCGTCCAGAGCAGCGCGGCGCGCAGCCACGGGTGCACGAAGTGGGGCACGTTGGCCATCGCCCAGCCCAGCAGCACGCACGCGCCGAGCACGCCGCCGCTGACCAGCGCGTGAACGCGGGCCCGCGCCGCCACGCGTGCGCGCAGGCGCCCGTCGCGGGCGAGCAGGCGCACGCCGAGCGGGAGCATCCCGAACGCCAGCAGCGCCTGCACGAGCGCTGCGACGCCGACCGCGGCGGTGATCGCCAGCCCGATGGGCCGCGCCACGCCGAGCTTCATCTGGAGCCACAGCAGCACGGCGCACGCGGCGGGCACGACCAGCCACGGCAGCGCGATCTGCCCGACCGCGAAGCTCAGCCATGCCGTCAGCCGCACCAGCGCGGGCGCGCGGCGCGTCGCCGGCGAGTCGCCCGCCGCCGCCCATTGCCGGCGGCCTCGCGGCTCGACGTACAGGTACAGACACGTCGGCAGGATCATCGCCAGCAGCGCGCCCAGCACGGCGGCGGCGACGGTGATCCCCACGGGCGGCGCAAACGCGGTCTCCATCGAGCACCTCTACCTTCGAGGGCGGCGTGTTCTTCCCCCTGAGACACTTACGCCCGGTGCATTGGACGCGCCAGCGGAGCGCACGGTCTTGCGTCTACCGTCCCGGCCGCATGCGCTGCACGAGCTGCACCAGCTCCGTCGCGAGCGCCGGTCCCTTCTCGAGCGAGCGCACGCCGAGCTGCTGCAGCAGCTCCACGTCGGCGCGCGTCGCGCGTCCGCTCACCGACACGATCATGCACGCGTCGCCGAGCTGCATGCCGCGCAGCAGCATGCACACCTCGATGCCGTTGATGTCCGGCAGGTCGAGATCGAGCAGCAGCAGGTCGGGCACGCGGCGGCGCACCGAGCGAACGGCCTGCCGCCCGTCGCCGGTCACCTCGATGTCGGCGTCGGGCGCGGCCGAGCGTACGTACAAGGCCAGCGCCTCGCGCACGTCCGGATCGTCGTCGACGACGAGCACCGAGAAGGGGCGCGGCTGGCCGCCGGCGGCGTGGCGCGTGCGCAGCGTCCGCAGCTGCCAGAGGACGGCCTCGGCGCCCTGCGGGCGATCGTGGGCGTCGGGCGCCATCATCTGAGAGACGAGCGCGTCGAGCGGCGCGGGCACGTCGGGGCGGCGGTCGGACGCGCGCGGGATGGCGCGCGTCTTGGCGCGGTAGAGCGCGGGCGGATCGCTCTCCTCGAACGCGTCGGCGCCCGTCAGCAGCTCGTAGGCCAGCACGCCGAGCGCGTACACGTCGACCAGGTGCATGGCCCCCTCGGCGACGTCGCCGGTCAGCGCCTCGGGCGCCATGTAGTGCAGCGATCCGGCGACGGTGCGGCGGCCAGCCCGGTCGGCGTCGGGCAGCACGAGGCCGAAGTCCATGAGCACGACGCGACCGCCCGGGGCCAGCATGACGTTGGCGGGCTTGACGTCGCGGTGCGCGAGGCCGGCGCGGTGCACGACCGCGAGCGCGTCGGCGCAGGCCACGAGCAGGTCGAGCGCCTCGCCGATGCCGAACGGCTCGCCGCGCGCGCGCCGCTCCTCGATCATGCGGTCGAGGCTCAGGCCCTGCACGCGCTCGAGCACGAGGAACGGCACGTCGTCCTCGCGCCCCATCGCGTGCACCGTGACGATGCCGGGGTGGCGGATGGCCGCGAGCGCGCGCCCCTCGCGCAGCAGGTAGTCGTCGGCGATGCTGGGGCGAACGACCTTGAGCGCGACGCGGCGGTTGAGCGTGCGGTCGTGGGCCTCGTACACCTCGCCCATGCCGCCGGCGCCGAGCAGCGCGCGGATCTCGTAGGTGCCGCCGATCACGCGCCCGACCTCGAACACCGAGCGGGCGTCGGCGCGCGCCTCGGCATCCGGGTCGGTCGTGCGGTCCCTCACGGCGCCGCCCCCGCCGCCCGATCGGCGGCCGCCTGCACCTCGCGCGCGAGCGCCTCGAGCCGCGCGACCACCTCGGGGCTCGGAGCGCCGCCCGCCTCGAGCAGCCCTTCCTCGAGGGAGGCCGCCGCGGCGCCGACCTCGGCGAAGCCGTAGGTGCCGGCCGACCCGCGCAGGCGGTGCGCGGCGCGGCGCGCGTCGTCCCACGCGCGGCGGCCGAGGATCTCGACGAGCGTCGTCGCCTTCGCCGTCAGCGCGGCCGCGAACTGCGCGCGCGCCTCGGCCATCAGCGCGAGCGTGGCCGGATCGGGCCCCTGGCTCATCGGGCGTCAGTGTAACCCGACCTCGGCCGCGAGCGCGCGCAGGCGCCGCGGCAGCTCGGTGACGTCGAACGGCTTGGGCACGACCCCCACCGCGCCGAGCGCCCGCAGCCGCTCGGCCTCCGCGTCGCTGGCGATGGCCGTGAAGAAGACGACGGGCACGCGCGCGGTGGCCGGCCGGCCGCGCAGCGCGCGCAGCGTGGCCGGACCGTCCATGCCCGGCATCGACACGTCGAGCAGGACGAGGTCGGGCGCCTCGCGCGCGGCGTGGGCAAGGGCCTCCTCGGCGCCGGCGGCCAGCACGACGCGGAATCCGCCGAGGCGCTCGAGCGACAGCGCGGCCATGCGGCGGATGTCCGGGTCGTCGTCGACCACGAGGATCTTCCACGAGGCCACCATTCGAGGGTACACGAGGGGCGCGATGAAGCACCTGCCTTCGACCGCCATCCGCCTCCGCGTTCGAGTCCGCACTCTCGCCTCGCTGCGCTCGGCTCGAGCATGCGGACTCCTAGGTGTTCGAGTCCGCACTCTCGCCTCGCTGCGCTCGGCTCGAGCATGCGGACTCACCGCGCTGGCCGCCTCGCTCGCGCTCGGCGGCGCCGGCTGCAGCGGCTGCGGCAAGTCGGTCCCCGAGCCCAGCGCGCACGACGCGGGCAGCGGGGCGACCTCCGCGAGCGCCGCGGACAGCGCCACCTTCGAAGCCTGGAAGAAGCGCTTTCCGCGCGACGACGCCGGGCACCTCATCCCCCAGCACAGCACCCCCCCGCCCGACGATCCGCGCCTCCGGCCCCCCAAGCCCTCGCGCGAGCCGGACTGGGACCTCGACGTCGACGATCCCGCACGCGACTACGTGCGCCGCTATGCCATGGGGACGCACCGCTACGGCGCCAACCTCGACTGCGTGGACATCGCCCCCTCGCAGCCCGCCGGCGACAAGCGAAGCGTCGAGGTCAAGACGGCCGCCGGCTGCCCGGGCGCGGGCACGCAGCGCGACGTGTTCCTGGTCGACGTCGCGGGCGACCGGCTCACCGTGGACGACAAGTCGAAGCGCGACGCGCTCGAGCGCTGGCCCGACGGCAGCGATCCGGAGGGGCCCGCGAACCCGCCCCGCTCCCAGGAGGACATGCGCCAGTGGACCGGGCCGCTCAAGCAGCAGTTCCAGCAGCTGCTCCTCGTGCCGATCCGCGTCCAGACCTACGGGCGCGGCACCTACCCGGTCGTCACGATCGCCGGCTGGCACGCCGGCGTGACGCCGGCCACGCCGATGGACGATCTGCGCGCGGTCGCCGGGCGGCTCTGCAAGGCCGACGGTGACATGCCGCTCGGCGTCTTCGCCGGGATCGACCGCTCGCGGATGCTGCGCATCCGCTGCCGTCCCGCCCAGGCGCGCTGGGACAAGCTCTGAGTCCTATCGCGGCAATTCGACGCTGAAGGTCGAGCCCCGCCCGGGCTCGCTCTCGACGGAGATGGTGCCCCCCGAGGCCTCGACGATCTGCCGGGCAATCCACAGCCCCAGGCCGAACCCGCCGTAGTGGCGCACGGACGCGGCGCGCTCGAAGCGCTCGAAGATGCGCCGCTGGTGCTCCGGCGCGATGCCGATGCCCCGGTCGCGCACCACCATGCGCACGGGCGCGCCGTCCGCGGGGGCCGCGAGCTCGACGTCGATGGGGCGGCCGCCGCCGTACTTGATGGCGTTGGTGAGCAGGTTGCTCACCACCTGATCGAGGCGCATGCGGTCCCACGACCCGACGCACGGGCCGTCGGCACGAAGGCGGATGCTCGACCCGGCGCGCTCGGCTTCCTCGGCGAGGCGCGCCACCACCTCGCCGACCAGGGCGGCCAGATCGACGCGCTCCGGCTGGATGTGCAGCCTGCCGCCGCTGATGCGCGAGACGTCGAGCAGCTCGCTGACCAGCTTGGCCAGCCGCGTCACCTGGCGCGAGGCCGCGTCGAGCTTCTCGGCCGTGCGCTCGGCGTCGAACCGGCCGCGGCGCAGGCTGTCGAGCTGCATCATGAGCGGCGTGAGGGGCGTGTTCAGCTCGTGGCTGGCGATGGCGAGGAACTCGTCGCGCACCGCAATCGCCTCGTTCGCCTGCCGGAACAGCCGCGCGTTGTCGACGGCCAGCGCGGCGCGCCGGCCCAGCTCCGCCGCCAAGGCGAGATCCTCCTCGTCGTAGAGGTGGCCGCGCGTGCGCGCCAGCGCCAGCACGCCGAGCGTCGACCCGCGCGCCAGCAGCGGCACGAGCATCATCGATCGCAGGCCGAGGCCTCGCAGCAGCGACAGGTGCGCCTCGTCGAGCGCCAGCTGGCGCAGCACCGCATCGTCCACGCGGCGCAGCAGCTGCGGCACGCCGGACTCGAAGACGCGCCGCAGCGCCGGCGGCGCGGGGACGTCGCGCGCATAGGGCGCCAGCGCGTCGCGCGCGGCCGCCTCCAGCCTCGGATCGACGCAGGCCACCGCCTGCGCGACGCTCTTGGCTTCGACGTCGAACAGGTGCACGGCGCAGGCGTGGGCGAACCACTGGACGGCCAGCCGCGCCAGCGTCGCGAGGGTCGGCTCGAGCTGCAGCGACTGCGCGAGCAGGGTCCCCGCGTCGGCGAGCAGCCGCAGGTGCTCGGTGATCCGCTGCTGCCGCTCGAACAGCTGCGCGCGCTCGAACGCCATCGCCGCGCGGTCGGCGATCTCGCCGATGAGGGGCACGTCGCCGGCGCCGAAGGGCTCGCGCCCCGGACCGCGGAAGACGCTCATGATCCCGATGGAGCGACCGTGGACGACGAGCGGCGCGATGACGAACGCCCTCACGTCGAAGGCGCGCGCCGCCTCGGCGAACGTCGGCTGCAGGCGGCCGACCGCCTCGGGCCCCGCCAGCAGCGTCGGCTCGCGGGTGCGCAGCGCCTCGTCGCCGATGGTGCCCGCCGCGACCGAGATCGTCTGACCGACGAGCGACCGGAGCCGCTGCTCGATGGCGTCGTCGACGCTCGCGCCGGCGCTGACGACGGTCACACCCTCGCTCTGCACGAAGCCGATGGCCACGCTGCCGTCGACCAGGTGCGCGATGGCTCGGGCGACGCCCTGCACGTCGAGGCTGGCCGACAGCACGCGCGACACCTCGGCCAGGATGCGCAGCATCTCCTCGGCCCGCCGATGCTCGGCGGCGTCCTCGGGGCGCGCCGTGCCTGCAGCAGCTGCGTCCGGCTCGCCCTCCGGAGGGGGGGGCGTGCTGGACGGCGGGGGCGGACGACGGGACACGAGCACGACGAGCATAACGTGCTCACGCACGCCGCGCCGCGCACCCGTGCCCGCGCCGATGCGCTCGGGGCCGCCTAGAACTGATGGGCTTCCGTCGACTCCTCGAGCGCGAGCGTCGTCGAGCGCCCGCCCGAGATGACCTCGGCGACCTGATCGAAGTAGCCGGTGCCGACCTCGCGCTGGTGGCGCGTGGCCGAGTAGCCGTGCGCCTCCGCCGCGAACTCTGCCTGCTGAAGCTCGCTGTACGCCGCCATGCCGCGGTCGCGGTACTTGCGAGCCAGCTCGAACATCGCGAAGTTCAGCGCGTGGAAGCCCGCGAGGGTGACGAACTGGAACTTGTAGCCCATCGCGCCGAGCTCGCGCTGGAACTTCGCGATCGTCGCGTCGTCCAGGTTCTTCTTCCAGTTGAAGCTCGGCGAGCAGTTGTACGCCAGGAGCTTGCCCGGGTACTTGGCGTGGATCCCCTCGGCGAAGCGCCGCGCCTGCGCCAGATCCGGCGTGCTCGTCTCGCACCAGACCATGTCCGCGTACGGCGCGTACGCCAGGCCGCGCGCGATCGCCGTCTCGACGCCGCTCTTGATGCGGAAGAACCCCTCGGGCGTGCGGTCGCCCGACGAGATGAACGGCCGATCGCGCTCGTCGACGTCGCTCGTCAGGAGCTTCGCGCTGTCGGCGTCGGTGCGCGCGACGAGGATCGTCGGCACGCCGCAGACGTCGGACGCCAGGCGCGCCGCGACGAGCGTGCGAATGAACTGGCTGGTCGGCACGAGCACCTTGCCGCCCATGTGACCGCACTTCTTCTCGCTCGCGAGCTGGTCCTCGAAGTGCACGCCGGCGGCGCCGGCCTCGATCATGGACTTCATCAGCTCGTAGGCGTTGAGCGGCCCGCCGAAGCCCGCCTCGGCGTCGGCCAGGATGGGCGCGAACCAGTGCGTGTCGCTCTTCTTGCCCTCGGCGTGCTCGATCTGGTCGGCTCGCTGCAGCGCCGCGTTGATCTTGCGCACGACCGTCGGCACGCTGTTGACCGGGTAGAGCGACTGGTCGGGGTACATCTGCCCCGCCGTGTTCGCGTCGGCGGCGACCTGCCATCCCGACAGGTAGATCGCCTGCAGGCCGGCGCGCACCATCTGCACCGCCTGGTTGCCCGACAGCGCGCCGAGCGCGGCGACGTACGGCGCCGTCTGGAGCAGCTCCCAGAGCCGCTTCGCCCCGAGCTTGGCCAGCGTGTACTCGATGTGGACGGACCCGCGCAGCCGTTCGACGTCGGCCTTGGCGTACGGGCGGACGATGCCTTCGAAGCGCTTGGCGTGGAGGCGATCCTCCGCGTGGGTCTCGAGCTTGATCGCGGCTGCGGTGGACATGGGCGTCTCCTATTTCGTGTCGTTCGTGTCGCTCGTGTCGAGCAGGTCGTAAGCAGGCAACGTGAGGAACTCCTCGAAGCGCGGCGCGGTCGACAGGCGCACGAACAGGTCGCGCGCCTCGGGGAAGCGGCCGCCCGAGAAGCGCTTGTCGCCGACCTCGCGGCGGATGCGCTGCATCTCCTCGTCGGCCACCTTCGCGAAGCGGTCGAGCCCGAGCGGCTGGCCGTCGACGCTCGCCCGGTGGTGCAGCCACTGCCACACCTGGGCGCGCGAGATCTCGGCGGTCGCTGCGTCCTCCATCAGGTGATAGAGCGGCACGCAGCCGTTCCCGCGCAGCCACGCCTCGATGTACTGGATGCCGACGCGCACGTTGTGGCGCAGGCCTTCCTCGGTGCGCGTCCCCTCCGGCACGCGCAGCAGGTCCTCGCGGCTGACGCGCACGTCCTCGCGCTTGACGCCGAGCTGGTTGGCTCCCGGCATGTGCGCGTCGAAGATCTCCTTGGCGATGGGCACGAGGCCAGGGTGCGCGACCCACGTGCCATCGTGGCCGGCCTTCACCTCGCGCAGCTTGTCGGCGCGCACCTTCGCGAGCGCGGCCTCGTTGGCCGCCGGGTCCTCCTTGATGGGGATCTGCGCGGCCATGCCGCCCATCGCGTGGACGTTGCGGCGGTGGCACGTCTTGATGAGCAGGCGCACGTAGGCGTCGAGGAACCCCTTGTCCATCGTCACCTGCGAGCGATCGGGCAGGACGGCGGCCGGATCGTTCGCGCGCTTCTTGATGAAGGAGAAGATGTAGTCCCAGCGCCCGCAGTTCAGGCCCGCCGAGTGGTCGCGAAGCTCCCAGAGGAGCTCGTCCATCTCGAAGGCGGCGGGCAAGGTCTCGACGAGGCACGTGGCCTTGATCGACCCGCGCGGAATACCGAGCTTCTCCTGCGCGCGGACGAACACGTCGTTCCACAGGCGCGCCTCGAGGTGGCTCTCCATCTTCGGCAGGTAGAAGTACGGGCCCGTGCCGCGCGCGAGCTGCTCCTTCGCGTTGTGGAAGAAGAAGAGGCCGAAGTCGAACAGCGCGCCGGGGATCGGCTTGCCTTCGACCGTCACGTGCCGCTCGACCAGGTGCCAGCCGCGCGGACGCACGAACAGGACGGCCACCTTGTCCTTGAGCGCGTACGACTTACCGGTCTCGGGGGCGACGTGGCTTATCGTGCGGCGGACGGCGTCGCCCAGGTTGATGTGGCCCTGAACGAGGTTGTCCCACGTTGGGCTGTTCGCGTCCTCGAAGTCCGCCATGAAGACGCTGGCGCTCGAGTTCAGGGCGTTGATGACCATCTTCCGGTCGGTGGGCCCGGTGATCTCGACGCGGCGGTCGAGCAGGTCCTGCGGCAGCGGCGCGACCGTCCAGTCGCGGGCGCGGACCTCGGCCGTCTCGGGGAGGAAGTCGGGCTTCTCGCCGGCGTCGAAGCGGGCCTGCCGGTCGCGGCGGCGGCCGAGCAGCTCGGCCACGCGGGGGCCAAAGCTGCGCACGAGGTCGGCGACGAACGCGAGCGCGTCGTGCGTCAGGACGGCCTCGTAGCCGGGGCGAACCGGCCCGCGCAGAACGACGCCGGCGGGCAGCGAAAGAGTCGGTTCTTGCCGCATCACGCGGTTTACAATGAGGCACCGCGTCAAAACGGTCAAGCTACGGAAAACGCGGCGCAAGTAGGCCACGTTGAGAATTGTCAATGACTGGCTGTAAACGTGTAAAATCTGTCAATGCGTCATGACTCAAGCAAATCGTGAGCTTCCGCGACTGGGCGCCAAGGTGCGAGCCCTGCGCCGGCGCGAGAACCTGAGCCAGGTTCAGATGGCCGAACGGCTCGGCATCTCCCCGAGCTACCTCAACCTCATCGAGTCGAACCGCCGGCCCCTGCCGGCCGCGCTGCTCATCAAGCTCGCCCAGCTCTTCGGCGTCGACCTGCACGCCTTCGGCGCGGACGAGGATGCGCGGCTGGTCAACGACCTGCTCGAGGTGTTCGCCGACCCGCTGTTCGACGGCTACCGGCTGACCTCCAGCGACCTGCGCGAGCTCGCCGTGAACCAGCCGCAGATCGCGCGCGCCGTGCTCGCCCTCTACAGCTCGTACAAGACGCAGCGCGAGTCGAGCGAGGAGCTCGCGTCGCGGCTGACCGGCGGCGAGGAGTCGGCGGGCGCGGATCGATCGCAGCTCCCCTCCGAGGAGGTCAACGATCTGGTCCAGAAGCACATGAACTACATCCCGGAGCTGGAGGAAGGCGCCGACGAGGTCTGGAGGAAGGCTCGCCTGGACGCCGAGGAGCTGCAGACGGGGCTCGTCAGGTACCTCGACAAGCAGCACGGGGTGCACGTGCGCATCGCCCGCGGCGGCGCCGAGCGCGGTGTGCTGCGGCGCTTCGACGCCGAGAAGAAGATCCTCACGCTGAGCGAGCTGCTGCCGACGCGCTCGCGCATCTTCCAGCTCGCGCACCAGATCGCGCTGCTCACGCAGCACGCCAAGATCGACCGCATCGTCGCCGACGGACACCTGACCAGCGACGAGTCGCGCGCGCTCTCGCGCGTCGCGCTGGCGAACTACTTCGCGGGCGCGGTGCTCATGCCGTACGCGCCGTTCCTCGATGCGTGCCGGCAGGAGCGCTACGACATCGACGTCATCGGCCGGCGCTTCCGCGTCGGCTTCGAGCAGGTGTGCCACCGCTTCACGACGCTGCGGCGCCCCGGCGCCGAGGGCATCCCCTTCCACATGATCCGCATCGACGTGGCGGGCAACATCAGCAAGCGGTTCAGCGCCAGCGGCATCCGCTTCGCGCGCTTCAGCGGCGCGTGCCCGCGCTGGAACGTCTTCGCCGCGTTCATGACGCCGGGGATGATCCGCATCCAGGTGTCGCGCTTCCTCGACGGATCGACCTATTTCTGCCTGGCGCGGACCATCCACAAGGACTCCGGCGGCTACCACGCGCAGCAGCCGGTGCAGGCGATCGGCCTGGGGTGCCGCATCGAGCACGCACGCGAGATGGTCTACTCGGACGGCATCGACCTCGACAACACGCACCTCGCGACGCCCGTGGGCGTCACCTGCCGCCTGTGCGAGCGCAGCGACTGCGAGCAGCGGGCGTTCCCCTCCATTCGCCATCCGCTGCAGGTCGACGAGAACGTGCGCGGCGTGTCGCTGTACGCGCCGGTGCCCCTCAAGGGGCTGCAGTAGCGCGCTCCCCTACGCGGCCGCCCCTTCCCAGGGCTGGCGCGCGCGCAGCTCGGCGATGGGCAGCTCGCCCGCCTCGAGGCGGCCCGTGCTGGCATCGACGATGCGGTAGGCCAGCGTCGCGCGCCCGAGCGGCTGCGACTCGACGAAGATGCAGCGCAGCTCTCCGGGCTCGAAGGCGCACTGTGCCTGGACGGCCTCGAGCAGCTGCTCGTGGTGAAGGTGCCCCTCGCCGAAGTTCCACCCGAGCGCCAGGCCTGCGACGAGCTCCCCGTCGACCCACTCGTAGTCCTCCACGCGCTCGACGGCGCGCGGCACGAGCACCGGCAGCGCGCGCCCGTGCAGGTGCATCAGGCGGAAGCCCATCACCTTGCCGACGAGGCCCACCGACGTCGCCCGGTCGTAGAGGTGCTCCAGCTGGTCGTGGACCCACGGGCTGGTCTTCACGAGGCGCTCGAGCTTCCGGTACGAATCGCCGCGGAACAGCCAGATCGAGTACGCCCAGTTGCCTGCGTAGTAGCGCATCGAGAGGAGAAACGAGAGGCGCGCGGGCGCCAGGTTGCCCGCGAGCGGCAGGGCGACGAGCATCGCCACGAGGAACGCCGCCAGCGCGGGCGGCGCGACCGCCGTCAGGGCCACGTCCGGGTGCGCCCAGAACAGCGCGAAGCCGCCGTAGACGACCGCCACGTTCCACTCGACGGGCACCCCCATCGGGACGTTGCTGGTGATGTACCCGTGAAGGAGCAGCATCAGCGCGATCGCGACCACGGGGCGCACGCCGGGCGGCGTCAGGAGGAAGGCGATCGGCACGCCCATCTCGAGCGCCGTGCCCGCGTGCGCCATCGCCGTCGCCAGCCGCGAGGGGCGCAGGTCGCGCGGGAAGTCGCGGTACATCGCGCGCCTCAGCGGCGCGAACCGCGTGAACGGACCGTTGCTGGTCATCACGCAGACGACCGCGGGGAAGTGGTGGTTGAGCTTCGAGACGCCCGCCCAGAACCAGAGCGCGAGCTGCACCGCCTTGGCTGCGGCGATCCACGCGCTCGACGACGGCGCGAGCGCGAAGCACACGATCGTCACCCAGTAGTGCTCCGAGCGCGCGGCCAGGAACGTGGTCTTGTCGGCGACGCCGAGCAGCGGCACGACCATCGCGAGGGGGACGAAATGGGCGGCCCCCGGCGCCGGCGCGACCAGCACGCGCACCGCGGCGGCGAGCAGCGCCGCGTAGAGCAGCACGTCGAGCGCGCCGCGGGTGCGCCCGCCCAGAAGCGGCAGGCCGGGCAGCAGCGGCAGCTTCGTCGTGCCGGGGCGCAGGAAGTAGAGGAAGCCGCCGAGCGGCGGCACGTACCGTCCGGTGAGCGGTCCGCTGCCGCAGCCGAGCCCCAGCACCTCGAAGAGCAGGCTCCAGACGATCGCCTTCTGGAACGCGAGAGGCTTCAGCCACCACACGCCGATCGTCGCGACGCCCCCGAGCGACGGGCTCAGACGACAGAACGCGACCCAACCGCCGACGTAGAGCACGATCTTCAGCGCGTACGCCGCGAACACCGCCGCCGGCGCCCCGTACCCCTGCGCCGCCCACGCCTCGCACACCATGCGGGCCCGCTCGGGGAAGGGGCGCTTCACCCATGCCAGCGCGTCGTAGGGCAGCGGCGTCGGACGGAGCAGGCCCACGGGCCCCAGGATAGCGGGTCGCCGGCGGCGACGGCGCTACGGGCGCCCCATCGCGCCCGCGAAGCGCGACGGCGCGAACATCGACAGATCGAACGGCGTCGCGCCGTCCAGCGCCAGCCCCGCCGCGATCTCGCCGATCACCGACGCCATCTTGTAGCCGTGCCCGGAGAATCCACCGAGCACCACCACCGGCGGCGCGTCCGACACGCGCCCGACGACGAAGTGCAGGTCCGGCGTGCACGTGTACATGCAGACGCGCGCGCGCAGCAGCGGCCCGTCGCCCGACGTCAGGTGCGCCCGGAGATAGCCGCGCACAGTCTCCTCGTCGGCGGGGCGCAGCGTGCGGTCGATGCCCTCGGGCGTCGTCGGCTCGCCCCCGTGGTGGCGGCACACCTTCAGCCCGGGCTCGCGCGCGGCGGCGGCGCAGTCGAACGGCAGGCCGTAGAAGGCTCGCCCGCCGCCGAGGAAGTGGATGAACGCCGGCATCGCGGGGGGGCGCGCGAGCTCGGGCGCGCGCGGCCGGAACCAGAGCTGCACCTGGCGGGTGACGACGAGCGGCAGATCGCCCACGAGCGCGCGAAGCGCCGGCGCCGCCGCGAGCCACGGCCCCGCGGCGAGCACGAGCCGGCCGGCGACGAGGCGCGTTCCGTCGTCGAGCACGGCGCGCACCTCGCCGCCGGCGGCGCTCACGGCGACCACGCGCGCCCGCGTGCGCACCTCGGCCCCCCGCTCGAGCGCCGCGCGGACGTGCGCCCGCGTGCACGCCTCGACGCGCAGAAAGCCCGCGTCCTCCTCGAAGACGCCGACGTCGCCGGGCGCGGGCGCCAGCGCCGGGAAGCGCGCGCGCACCTCGCGCTCGTCGAGGCGCTCGTGCGCGAGGCCGTGCTGCGCGGCGCTCGCCAGCACGCCGGCGATCGCCTCGTGATCGGCGGGCCCGAGGTTCAGGCAGCCCGTGCGAACGAAGAGCTCCTCGGCCTGGTCCCCCTCGAGCTCACGCCACAGCACGTACGCGCGCTCGAGCAGCGGCACGTACCGCGGGTCCTCGTAGTACGCCTTGCGGATGACGCGCGTCTCGCCGACCGAGCTCCCGCGCTCGCTCGGCACGTCGTCCTGCTCGACGCCGATCACCCGCGCCCCGCGTCGGGCCAGGTGTGCGAGCGCGGCCGCCCCCATGCCGCCGAGCCCCAGGACGAGCGCGTCGTAGGCCATGCCTCACGCTAGGACCTTTGATCGGGCACGGGGCGAGATTGCAGCGCAAAGCGGAGCTTGGGATGGCCCGCCCGATGCCTGGCCCGCGCGCGGAGGTTGCGATCATGCGAGAAGAGAACGTCAACCGTCAGGCGAAGGGCACGATGCAGAACATCGGCGGGCGGATCAAGCAGGCCATCGGGCGCTGGTTCGGGCACGAGCAGACGCAGGTCGAAGGACGAGCCCAGGAGCTGCGCGGCCGCGAGAACGTCGACAGCGGCATGGCGGCCGAGCGGCGCGAGGGCAAGGCCCAGGAGATCGGCGGCACGGTCGAGCGCAAGACCGGCGAGGTGCTCGGCAGCGAGAGGATGACGGTCGAGGGGCGCTCGAAGGAGCTCGAAGGCCAGTCGCGCCAGGACCTCAACCGCTGAGCGGGCGGGCGACACGCGCGCGGGCGCCGCCGGCCACGCGCGCCTACTCCGCGGCGGCCTCGCGCGCCCGCGCCGGGGCCGCCGCCGGCGTCTCGTCGTTCTCGCGCTCGTGGCTCATGCCGGCGCTCGATTCGCCGTATGCCTCCTCGCCATGTTGCGTGGCGTCGAGGCCCTCGCGCTCGTCCTGCTCGGCCACGCGCAGCCCGAGCGTCGCGTCGAGCAGCTTGAGTATGCCGAAGGTGAGCACGGCCGCGTACACGCCCGTCGCCGCGCACGCGACCGCCTGAACCCCGAGCTGTCGCACGTTGCCGAACAGTGCGCCGTCGGCGCCGGCCTCGTTGAGCGCCTTCTGCGCAAACACGCCGGTCAGCAGCGCGCCGGCAAGGCCGCCCACGCCGTGCACGCCGAAGGCGTCGAGCGAATCGTCGTAGCCGAAGCGGTTCTTCAGCAGCACGGCGCCGTAGCAGACCCCGCCGGCGATGAAGCCGAGCACGATGGCCGCCCACGGCGCGACGTACCCGGCGGCCGGCGTGATGGCCACGAGCCCCGCGACCAGACCCGACGCCACGCCGAGCGCCGTCGGCTTCCCACGGTGGCGCCACTCGACGACCAGCCAGCCGAGCGCGCCGCCGGCCGCGCCCAGGTGCGTCGCGACGAACGCCAGCGCCGCGACCTGCCCGCTCGAGAGCGCGCTGCCCGCGTTGAAGCCGAACCAGCCGAACCAGAGCAGCCCCGCCCCCGCCAGCGTCATCGTCAGGTCGTGCGGCAGCGCGCGGTGCCGCGGATAGCCGGCGCGCTTGCCGATGACGATCGCGCAGACGAGCGCCGAGACGCCCGCGGTCAGGTGCACGACCGTGCCGCCTGCGAAGTCGAGCGCGCCGAGCTTGGCCAGCCACCCGCCGTCGGCCCACACCCAGTGCGCGACCGGCACGTACACGAGCATCGACCAGAGGGCGATGAACGCGACGTACGCGCTGAACTTCATGCGCTCGGCGAACGCGCCCGAGATGAGCGCCGGCGTGATGACGGCGAACATCATCTGGAAGGCTGCGAACGCGAGCGCCGGGACGGTGCCGTGGGTCGTGCCGGCCAACCCGCTCATGCCGGCGAACGACAGCCCGCCGATGAGCCCGTGGCGCGTCGGTCCGAAGGCGAGCGAGTAGCCGACCAGAACCCAGAGCACGCTGATGACGGGGATGGCCGTCATCGAGTGCATGATGGTCGACAGCACGTTCTTTCGACGCACCATGCCGCCGTAGAAGAGAGCGAGCGCGGGCGTCATCAAGAGGACGAGGGCGCTGCTCACGAGCAGCCAGGCGGTGTCGCCAGCGTCGATCTTGGGCATGAGCATGGAGTACGGGCGCCATGTTTCGGCGACGTTTCGCCCATGTTTACACACGGGAAAACGGGCTTCAGCTGACGACACGGCAGGCCCCTGTTACTATCTGGTTGGGATGGCTGGAGTGCGGGCGCCGCGGGTGCTCGCCTTCGTGGCGAGCACGTCGATCGCCGCGTGCGCGGCGGGGGAGACCCCTACGGCCGTGAGCGGGGACGACGCCAGCTCGCCAGAGCTCGTCGAGGACGCGGGACCTTGCACCCACCTGGAGTGCCAGCAGGTCGACTGCGCGGCGCGCGGCTTGCCCGACACGACGCTCACCGGCGTGGTCTACGACCCGGCCGGCGTCATGCCGCTCTACAACGTCTTCGTCTACGTCCCCAACGGCAAACCCGAACCCATCACGCCCGGTCACCCCACGTGCTCGGCGTGCCAGGCGGTCGCCTCCGGCTCACCGCTCGTGTGGACGACGACCGACGCGACCGGCACGTTCCATCTCGCACACGTGCCCTCCGGCGACTCCATCCCGCTCGTGCTCCAGGCGGGCAAGTGGCGGCGGCAGATCGTGGTCCCGCACGTCGGCGCGTGCACCGCCAACTCGCTAACCGACCCGAATCTCGTGCGCCTGCCGGCGAAGTCGAGCGAGGGCGACATGCCGCTCATCGCGCTCGCCACCGGCTGCGACGCCGAAGAGTGTTTCCTGCGGGACGTCGGCATCGATCCCTCGGAGTTCACCGGCCCGGGCGGCGGCGGGCACGTGCACGTCTACGGCGGGCGCTACGCTGGCATGGTCGTGCCTGGCATCGGCGACGCCTACGCGCTCTGGGCGTCGTCAGAGAGACTGGCGCAGTACGACGTCGTCATGGCCGCGTGCGAGTGCCAGGTGTTCCCGCGCGATACCGAGGGACCGGCCTATGCCGCGATGCGCACGTACCTCGACGGCGGCGGGCGTCTCTACACGACCCACTACCAATACAATTGGTTCGCGCCGCCCACCGGGCCGGCCGATTTCCAGTCGATGGCCGAGTGGAACGACGACGGGCCAGGCGGCTCCGGGACGTTCTTCGTCGACACGAGCTTCCCCAAGGGACACGCCTTCGCCGACTGGCTCGAAGCCAACCACTTTTCGCCCGCCTACGGTCAGGTCAACCTGACGGACGCGCGCGCCAGCGTCGCGGCGGTGACGGGCGCGACCCGATGGGTCTACGGCGCCGCGGACCCGACCGCAACGACGTACTCGACGAAATACCTGAGCTTCAACACTCCGATCGGCGCCCCCGTCGCGAGCCAGTGCGGGCGCGCGACGTTCTCGGACGCGCACGTGTCGGGCGAATCCGACGCGCCCGGCCCCTTCCCCAGCGAGTGCGCGGCGCGCACGGACGTGCACGGCGCCGACGAGCGAGCCCTCGAGTTTCTCTTGTTCGACCTCGTCTCGTGCATCCAGGACGACTCCCAGCCGCCTCCACCTCCGCCGACCCAGTAGCCCCGCGGTCGGCTATGCTGGGCCGCCGCGATGGACGACCGGCTCGCCTCGGACCTCGCCTCGTTGCGCATCGACCGCAATGCGCGCCCGCCCTCGTCGGGGCGGGCGCTGCGCTGGGTGGTGGCGCTGTCGGTCGCCGGTGCAGCGGTGTTCGCCGGGTGGCGCCTCGGCATGCCGGTGGTCGAGGCGAAGCTGTTCAAGACGGAGGTGGCGGTCACCGAGATCGCGGTCGTGTCGCCGGCGCAGGCGAGCGTGCAGCTGACGTCCACCGGCTACGTCGTGCCGCAGGTGCAGGTCGACGTCTCGTCGAAGCTCGTCGGGCGCGTCGACCAGGCCAACGTCCGCGAGGGGAGCACGGTCAAGGCCGGGCAGATCCTGTTCGAGCTCGACGCGACCGACCAGCGCGTTCTCGTGGCGAGCGCGCAGGCCAAGGTCGCCGCGGCACGCGCGCGGGCGGCGACGGCGCGGGCGCAGCTCGCCGAGGTGGTGCTGCAGCGCGATCGCGAGGAGAAGCTCGCCGCGAGCGGCGCCATCGCGCAGGCGACGGCCGACGATCTGGCCGCGAAGGCCAAGTCGCTCGAGGAGCAGGTGCACGCCGCCGACGCCGACGTCGAGGCGTCGCAGGCCGAGGTGAGCGCGCTGTCGGCCAACCTCGCCAATACCGTCATCCACGCCCCGATCGACGGCACGGTCGTCACCAAGCCGCTCCTTCCCGGCGACGTCGTCTCGCCCGGCACGTCGATGGCCAAGATCGCCGACTTCTCGTCCATCCTGGTCGAGACCGACGTGCCCGAGGGGCGCCTGCACCTCGTCGAGAAGGGTGGCCCCTGCGAGATCGTCCTCGACGCGTATCCGGACAAGCGCTGGCGCGGCGAGGTGGTCGCCGTGAGCCCCGAGCTCAATCGCGCCAAGGCGACGGCGACCGTGAAGGTGCGCTTCCTCGACCGCGACGACACGGTGCTGCCGGAGATGGCAGCGCGCGTGTCGTTCCTCGACGCGCCGCTCGACCCGACCAAGATGAAGGAGCCGCCCAAGACGATCGTCCCGGCGGCGGCGGTGGTCGATCGCGCGGGGGCGAAGGTCGTCTTCGTGCTCGACGGCGGCAAGGTGCGCATGGTGCCCGTCACGCTCGGAGACCCCTTCGCAGGCGGCTTCGAGCTGAAAGACGGCCCTTCGCCGGGGACGAAGATCGTCAGCGATCCGCCGGCCACGCTCGGCGACGGCCAGCCGATCAAGGAGAGGAGCCCGTAGATGGGGGACGTGGAGACGGAGAGAAAGGACGACAAGGCGCCCTACCGCGCGAAGGAGAACCCGATCGTGGCGCTGCGCAGCGTCACGAAGACGTACGTGCGCGGCGACGACGCGGTGCGCGTGCTCGAGGAGCTGGACCTCGACGTGCCCTCGGGCTCGTACGAGGCGCTGATGGGCCCCTCGGGCTCCGGCAAGACGACGCTGCTCAACCTCATCGCCGGTCTCGATCGGCCGACGGGCGGCAGCGTGGAGGTCGCCGGCAAGCGCCTCGAGGGGATGAGCGAAGGGGCCCTCGCCAAATGGCGCGCCAGCACGATCGGCTTCGTGTTCCAGTCGTACAACCTGCTCCCGGTGCTGACGGCGCTCGAGAACGTCGAGCTCCCGTTGCTGCTGACGAGCCTCCCGGCCGCCGAGCGGCGCAAGCGGGCGCAGACGGCGCTGCGCATCGTGGGGCTCGAGGACCGGACGCAACACTACCCGCGCCAGCTCTCGGGCGGGCAGGAGCAGCGCGTCGCCATCGCGCGCGCCATCGTCAACGATCCGACGATCATCGTCGCCGACGAGCCGACCGGCGATCTCGATCGCAAGAGCGCCGACGAGATCCTCGCCCTGCTCGACAAGCTCAACACGCAGCTCGGAAAGACGATCCTGATGGTCACGCACGATCCGGCCGCCGCCGAGCGGGCGAAGATCATTCGAAAGCTCGACAAGGGGAAGCTCGTGTCATGACGCTCGCCGGCCTGGCGGTGCGCAACCTCGCGCGCAACAAGTTCCGCGTCGCGCTCACGGTGGCGGGCGTCGCGGTGGCCATCGTGGCGTTCCTCCTCATCCGCACCGTGCTCTGGGCGTGGACGAGCGGCGCCCAGTGGGCCGCCAAGGACCGCGTGGTCACGCGCCACAAGGTCACCTTCGTCATGGCGCTGCCCGAGCACTACGTCGAGGTGGTGCGCGAGGCGCCGCACATCAAGGCGGTGACGTGGGCCAACTGGTTCGGAGGAAAGGACCCGCGCCACGACCGCGAGTTCTTCGGCACCCTGGCCGTCGACCCGGACACGTACTTCACCGTCTACGACGAGATGAAGGTCCCGCCCGGGCAGCTCGACGACTGGAAGCACGACCGGCAGGGCGCCATCGTCGGCGACGTGCTCGCGAAGAAGCTCGGCTGGAAGCTCGGCGACACCGTCACGCTCGAGAGCGGAATCTACCCGGGCGACTGGCAGTTCAAGATCGACGGTATCTACACGACGACCGCCAAGTCGGTGGACCGATCGACCTTCTGTTTCCACTGGGACTACCTCAACGACGCGCTGCCTCCGGCGCGGCGCGACAAGGTCGGCTGGATCGTCAGCCGCGTCGACGACTCGGCGCACGTGGCCGACATCGGCGTCGCGCTCGACAAGCGCTTCGACGACGCAGACACGCCGACGCTCTCGCAGGACGAGCGCTCGTTCAACGCGTCGTTCCTCGCGATGTTCTCGGCCATCCTCAAAGCGATGAACATCGTCTCGGGCGTCATCCTCGTCATCATGACGCTCATCCTCGGCAACACGATCGCGATGGGCGTTCGCGAGCGCACCGGCGAGTACGGCGTCCTGCGCGCCATCGGCTTCCGTCCCGGGCACGTGGCGCTGTGGGTCGTGGGCGAGTCGCTGACGCTCGGGCTGCTGGGCGGCGTGGTCGGCGCGGCGCTGGCGTGGCCGTTCATCAACTACGGCGTCGGGCGCTTCATCGAGGAGAACATGGGGGCGTTCTTCCCCTACTTCCGGCTGAACACGGCCAACCTGCTGCTCGGCCTCGCGCTGGCGGCGCTCCTGGGCGCGGCGGCGGCGGCCTTCCCGGCGTGGCGCGCGTCGCGGCTGCGCGTGGTCGACGCGGTGAGGAGGATCGCGTGATCCCGATTCGCTACAACCTGCGCAGCCTCTCGGTGCGCAAGGCCACGACGCTGGCGACCGCGGGCGGCATCGCGCTCGTCGTCTTCGTGCTGGCCTCGTCGCTCATGCTGTCGGCCGGCATCAAGAAGACGCTCGGCAGCTCGGGGCGGCCGGACGATGCGATCGTGCTCCGCATGGGCAGCGACGCGGAGCTCGGCAGCGTCGTCGAGGAGTCGAGCGTCCCGCTCATCCTCGCGGCGCCGGGCGTGAAGGCCGACGAGCGCGGCCAGCCGCTCGGCGTCGCCGAGGTGGTCGTGGTCGCCGCGATGCCGAAGCTCGGCGCCGACGGCGTCACCAACGTCACCCTCCGCGGCGTGCCGGACGACGTGATGCGCTTCCGCCCGGAGGTGCACATCGTGGCGGGCCGCCCGCCGCGCCCCGGCACCGACGAGGCCATCGTGGGCGAGCGGATCCGAGGGCGCATCGCGGGGCTGGACCTCGGGCAGAGCTTCGACATCAAGAAGAACCGCCCCGTGAAGGTGGTCGGCGTCTTCGCTGCGGACGGCTCGTCGTACGAGTCCGAGGTGTGGGTCGACCGCGAGCTCCTGCGGCAGGCCTACGGGCGCGAGGGGATCGTCTCGAGCGTACGCGTGCGCCTCTCGTCGCCTTCGAAGTTCGACGCGTTCAGGGCCGGCGTCGAGAACGACAAGCGCCTGGGGCTGCAGGCGCTGCGAGAGACGGCGTTCTACGAGAAGCAGTCGGAAGGGGCGGCGATGTTCGTCGGCACGCTGGGGACGGTCGTGTCGTTCTTCTTCGCGCTCGGCGCGATGATCGGCGCGACCATCACGATGTACGCGGCCGTCGCCAACCGCCAGCGCGAGATCGGGACGCTGCGCGCGCTGGGCTTCTCGCGGAGGGCGATCCTCGCGTCGTTCCTGCTCGAGGCGATCCTGCTCGCCGGGATCGGGGGCGTCGCCGGCGCGGCCGCGTCGATGGCCATGGGCCTGGTCCACTTCTCCATGGTCAACTTCGCGAGCTGGTCGGAGATCGTCTTCTCCTTCGACCCGACGCCGCGGGTGCTCGCGACCGCGCTCGTCTTCGCCTGCGGCATGGGCCTGCTCGGCGGCTTCTTCCCCGCGGTGCGCGCCGCGAGGACGTCGCCGCTCAAGGCGATCCGGGGGTGACCTGATGCGCCTCGCCCACCCGCTCCTGCTCGCGACGATGCTCCTGGCGCCCGCCTGCGGGACGGGCGGCAGCACCTCCGGCCCTTCGGGCGCTCCAACGCCATGCGACGGCGGCGACTGCTCCTGCACGAGCGGCAACTGCTCGTGCACGAGCGCCGATTGCAACCCCACCTGCCCCGCGACGGGACCATGCAAGCTCTCGTGCACGAGCGGCGATTGCAACAACGCGTGCGGCGCGGGCCCGTGCACCGTGACCTGCTCCAGTGGTGACTGCAACACGACGTGCCCCGCCGGCGCGACGTGCGACGTCACGTGCACGAGCGGCGACTGCCCCACGACGTGCGCCGCCGGCTCCACCTGCTCGGCGTCGTGCACGGGCGGCAACTGCACGCTGCAGTGCGCCGCGGGGGCGACGTGCAAGTGCGGCAGCAACTGCACGTGCACGGGGCCCGGCTGCCCGCACTGATTGGGGCGTGATAGCTCTGGGCCGATGGTCGCCGCTCGCTTCGTCTGCCTCGCTTCCCTGCTCGCCGCGGCCGGCTGTTCCCGGCAGAAGGAGTTCAGCGCCGACGAGGTGCGGAGCGCGCTTCGGGCAGATCACTGGTCGCTGACGGAGCGCGGGGCCGACCGGCGCGTCACCGACCCCTCCATCGCGACCCAGTGCTTCGACGTCGCCAAGGCCGGCACGCGCGCATCGGTGTGCGTCTGGCGGTGCTCGAGCGACGCCGAGTGCAACGAGGCCTACCTCCGGGTCACGCGGATGCCGGGAAACCGGAAGTCCCACGACACCGGATCCTCGTGGCTCATCGAGGACGGCTGCAGGGGCTCCTTGTGCAATGAGCTCCAGGGCGCCTACCCGTTCACGCGCTGGTGACTCGTTCGCGAGCCCCGGGCCCGCGCCGGATTCTTCCCCGCCAGGCAGGCATCACTTCGAGACCGGTTTCTCTTCCCGGGCCTTCTTCCGGGGAGGCGCCGGGGCGGCGTCGCGCGCGGACGCGCTGGGTGGCACACTCGGCGATGGCTGGGCGACGGGCGTCTCCTTGCTCACGGGACGCGGCAGGATGAGAAGCGCGATCACGACGGCGACCAAGGGCCAGACCGCGGGCGCGATGATGGAAGTCGCGCGGCGGGCGCTGGGCGCCAAGCACCACGAGGTCGCCCGGCGCGCCGTGGAGGTGGCGGTCGGCTACGACGGCGAGAACGCGAGCATCGTCGGCGAGGCGGCGATCCTGCTGCGGAAGGCGGGCTCCAAGGCCGACGACGTCGACTCGATGTTCGGGAAGGCGCTCGATCTCGATCCGACCAACGCCGACGCTTGGCTCGAGTGGGGCCGCTTCAAGGCCGAGACACGCGCGCCGCACGGCCAGGTGATGCGCTGCTACGAGCGCGCGCTGGAGGCCGACTCGGCATCGCTCGCGGCCGTCGTCGGGTTCGCCGAGAGCGTCCTGGAGGTCATCGCGCAGGAGAAGAAGCTCGGCGCCGGCGCCGTGCGCGGCAACGACCGGCGCACGGCGCGGACGCTGCTCGGCAAGGCGCGGTCGGCGATCGACTCGCTGCTCGGCCGGCGCGACGGCGATGCGGCGGCGCGCGAGAGGCTGCTCGTGGCCAAGGGCAGGATCGCGCTCGAGCAGGAGGGGGCGAGCGAGACGGTGCGGCAGATCCTACGTGAGCTGGAGAAGATCGCGCCACGCAGCGTGCAAGCGCGGGCGCTGAGGGACGCGATGAACCGGGCGGAGGGGGAGGCGCGTGTCGGGGGGAACTCGTGATCGAGGCTCGCACCTGGGGGGGGTGGAACAGAAAGATCAGAAGATCAGGAAGGGGGGGGAGGGCGAGGCGGCGGAGGCCTTGCCGTAGGGACGGGACGTTGAAGTTGACGAGCAGGCCGACGGGCGCTGCCGAGAGCTTCATGTACGTGAGCACCTGGGCCGAGTGCACCGGGAGGAGGCGATCGATGGCCTTCAGCTCTACGACGATGCGTCCCTCGACCAGGACGTCGATACGGTAGCCGCAGTCGATGTTCTCGCCCTTGTACGTGATGCCGACGGGCCGCTGCCGCTCGAAGACGAGGCCGAGAAGCTGCAGCTCCCGACACAAGCAAGCCTCGTAGGCCGATTCGAGAAGTCCGGGCCCGAGCGCGCGATGCACTTCGATGCACGCGCCGATGACCTGGTCGGACCCATCCTCGTACCTTCTGATCTTCTGATCTTGCTGTTCCATCACCCCCCAATCCGTCGCCCCCTCTGCCCTGTTGCGAGACCCACGGCGCCGAATCGCCGACCACGATCTTCACCAGGGGAGAGGACGAACCTCCCCCCGTGAAGTGCCGTCGTCCCTACCCCACCATCGTCATCACCACCGCCGCCCCGCCGTCGAGCGCGATCCCCTCCCCCGCCCGGAGCACGTCGCCGACGTGGGCCGCCTCGCGCGTGTCGACGACGATCCGCCACCTCTCCCCGAGCGCGGGCGGCGGCAACACGAACCGCACCGCCTCGGGCGCCCCGTTGAGCAGCACGAGGAACGTGTCGTCGTGCACCGGCTCCCCGCGCGCGGGCGAGGTGTCGACGCAGTCGCCGTCGAGGCGAAACCCGATCGCCGCGCGCTTCGCCTCCGCCCAGTCGTCGCCCGTCATCTCGCCGCCGTCGGGACGAAGCCACGTGATGTCCTTGCCGCGGCTGCCGCCCACGCGCTGCCCGCGCAAGAAATCGTGCCGCCGGAAGACGGGGTGGTCCTTGCGCAGCGCGGCGAGCGCGCGCACGTGCTCGAGCATCGCGCGCTTGTCCTCGTCCATCGTCCAGTCCACCCACGCGAGCTCCGAGTCGTGGACGTACGCGTTGTTGTTGCCGCGCTGCGTGCGCCACAGCTCGTCGCCCATCTCGATCATCGGCACGCCCTGCGACATGAACAGGGTGGTCAGCAGGCTGCGCGCGATCGTCCGCCGCCGCGCCAGCACGCGCGGGTCGCGCGTCTCGCCTTCGATCCCGCCGTTCTGGCTGCGGTTGTCGTCCATGCCGTCCGTGTTGCCCTCGCCGTTGGCCTCGTTGTGCTTCTTCGCGTAGCTGACCAGATCGCGCAGCGTGAAGCCGTCGTGCGCCGTCACGAAGTTGATGCTCGCGTGCGGGTGCCGCCCGTCGTCGGCGAACAGGTCGCTCGAGCCGGTGAGCCGGTAGCCGAGGTCGCCCAGCACCTTTCGGTCGCCCCGCCAGAAGTCGCGCACGGTGTCGCGGAAGCGGCCGTTCCACTCCGTCCACAAGATGGGAAAGTTGCCGACCTGGTAGCCGCCGTCGGCCAGGTCCCAGGGCTCGGCGATGAGCTTGATGCGCGAGAGCACCGGGTCCTGGTGGATGACGGCGAAGAAGGCGCCGATGCGGTCGACGTCGCCGCTCGTGCCGCGCGCGAGGCTCGGCGCGAGGTCGAAGCGGAAGCCGTCGACGTGCATGTCGGTGACCCAGTAGCGCAGGCTGTCGGTGATGAGCTTGAGCGCCTGCGGGTGCGTCGCGTCGAGCGTGTTGCCGCAGCCGCTGAAGTCGACGTACCGGCGCGGATCCTCCGGATCGAGGCGGTAGTAGACGGCGTTGTCGATGCCGCGCAAGGACACCGTCGGCCCGAGCTCGTCGCCCTCGCACGTGTGGTTGTAGACGACGTCGAGCACCACCTCGAGGCCGGCGGCGTGAAGGCGCCGCACCATCTCCTTGAACTCGCGCACCGCGTCGCCGCCCCGCGTCGCGAATCGCCGGTCGGGCGCGAAGTACGAGAGCGTGTTGTAGCCCCAGTAGTTGGTCATGCCGCGCGCGGCCACGGACGGCTCGTCGAGCCGCTCGTGCACCGGCATGAGCTCCACGGTCGTGACGCCGAGCGACCGCAGGTGCGCGATCGCCGCCTCCGACGCGAGTCCCAGGTAGGTGCCGCGCAGCGGCTCGGGCACGGCGGGGTGCAGGCGGGTGAAGCCCTTGACGTGCAGCTCGTAGAGGATCGTGTCGTGCCAGGGGACGCGCGGCGCGCGGTCGTCGCCCCAGTCGAACGCGTCGTCGACGACGACCGCCTTGGGCACGAACGGGGCGTCGTCGCGCGTGTCGGGCACGAGGTCGTCGAGGCCGCGGTCGCGCGGGTAGCCGTAGATCGGGCCGCGCAGGTCGATCGCGCCGTCGAGCGCGCGCGCGTACGGGTCGAGCAGGACCTTGTTCGGGTCGAAACGGTGGCCCTCCTTCGGGGACAGCGGGCCGTACACGCGCCAGCCGTAGCGCTGCCCCGGGCGCAGGCCGGCAACGTACACGTGCCAGACGTAGAGCGTGCGCCAGGGGATGGGCACGCGCGTCTCGCGCCCCTGCTCGTCGAACAGGCACAGCTCGACGCGCGTCGCGTGCTCGCTGAAGAGGGCGAAGTTGACGCCGCGCCCGTCCCACGTCGCGCCCAGCGGGTGGAAGGCTCCGGGCTCGATGGGGGGCGCGCTCATCGTCGGTGACCGACGATGATAGCGTGCGCTACCGCCCGGACGCTTCGACGAGCTGGCGGATGGCGTCGAAGCGCGCCGCGAGGGCCGGGTCGGCCTCGAGGTCCTCGATGGGCCGCGGCAGCCGCCAGCTCCAGTTCTGCTCGCCGACGGTCGCCGGCGTGTTGATGCGGTCGCGCACGCCGAGCAGCTCCTGCGCGAGCATCAGGGCCAACCCCGAGCGCGCGCCGTACAGGTCGCGCAGCAGCGCCAGCGACCGCGCCGCGTCGTCCATGCTCGGGTCGAGGCCGGCCCGGCGCGTGATCTGCTCGCGGTCGTGCGGCGGTAGCTCGTCCCACCACGCGACGATCGGCGCGGTGTCGTGCGTGCTCCAAGACACGATGCTGTCCTCGGGGAAGGCGTGCGGGTCGCGGAACGTCCCGTCGTCCTTCTCCCAGGGCAGCACGCGGTAGCCGGGCATGCCGAGCTCGCGCAGCACGTCGCGCACGAACGGCGGGATGACGCCGAGGTCCTCGGCGAGCGCGCGCGGCGGCTCGACGTGGTTGGCGCGCGCCAGCTCCTCGAGCATCGCGCCGAGCACGCGCCGGCCCCGCGCGCACTGCGCGTCCATGCCCTCGGGGTCGAAGTGGCCGCGATCGTGGCCGTCCTTGCGCTTGACCCACTGGCGGAAGTAGCCGACGACGTGATCGAGCCGGAAGCGGTCGTACAGCCGCGCGGCGTGGCGGGTGCGCGCGCGCACCCACGCCAGGTCGTCGGCCTCCATGGCCAGCCAGTCGTACGAGGGCAGGCCCCAGTCCTGGCCGTCGGCGGAATAGGCGTCGGGGGGGGCGCCGAGCGACAGGCTCCGCTCGAACTGCGATGCGTGCGACCAGACGTCGGCGCTCTCGGCGCAGACGATGAACGGCAGGTCGCCCATCAGCTCGACGCCGGCCTCTCTCATGCGCGCGCGCGCCGCGTCCCACTGCTCTAGAAGCGTCCACTGGACGTACGCGACCTCGAGCACGCGCGTCGCGTGGTCGGCACGCACGCGGTCGAGCGCGCGCGCGGAGCGATCGCGCTCCTGGTCGGGCCACGTCGTCCAGCCCCAGCCTCCGTGCGACTCGCGCAGCGTCGCGTACACGGCCAGGTCGTCGAGCCAGGCGCTCTCGCGGCGCACGAAGTCGGCCAGGCGCTTGGCGCGCGGGGTCTCGCGCGGCCACTCGCGGGCGAGGAAGCGCTCGAAGCCCTTGCGCAGCGCGCGCGTCTTGAGCGCGCGCACGGCGGCGTAGTCGACGCGAGCCGAGGCGCGGACGCGCTCGAGCGTGCGGCGCCCCTCGTCGCCGAGCGCCTCGTCGATGGCCCAGCGATCGAGGTCCTCGATGGCCTCGACGTCGGCGTAGATCGGGTCGAGCCCGAAGGCGGTGAGGGCGCCGTACGGGCTGGTCTCGCCGGCCGACAGCTCGTGAGGCGGCAAGATCTGCAGCAGGTGCTGCCCCGCGCGCCGGATCCAAGCGGCGCAGAACGGAAGGTCCGTGATCTGGCCGATCCCCCAGTCGCGCCGCGTCCGGATGGCGAAGAGCGGCAGCACGACACCCGCTGTGCGTTTCATGACCACCCCGGCACCTTAGCCCATGGGCGCGGGAACGCAACGCATGGATGAGTCACGGTCAGTCACGGTAGCCGGTCGGCGCGGTGTGGCCGGGCCGTGGGCCGCCTTCCTGGGCGCCGAGGGCGGCTTGAAATGGCGCGGCCGAGCCGGGTAGGTTGCCCCCTCCCATGCGCTGGCCTGCGTTCACCTTCGGCTCGGACCGGGGGCGTCGCGCTTGGGTGTTCGCCATCGGCAGCCTGGTCCTCGCCGGGACGGTATTCGGCGCCCTCGGTGCCGACGTCTGGTGCTTCGCGACGATGTCCCAGCACCGTTTCACGGCCATGGCGATGCTGACGGGCACCCTGAAGCTGCACCACGGGGTGGCCCTCGTGCTCAACGACGAGCAGGTCTACAACGGGGCCGGCTACACGAACTGGGGCTTCGGCGTTCCGCTGCTTCAGCTCCCGTTTCACGCCGCCGCGAGCGTGCTGCACCTGTTCCCGAGCGGCTTCTTTCCGGATCGGTTCATTCTCTTCCTGTACGTCGCCGGCTTGCCGCCGGTGCTGTGGCTCGCGCTCGATGGCGTGCTCGCCAAGGGCGACGCACCGTGGACGAGGCGGGCCGCCGTCTCGTTCACGGGCTGCCTGCTCGTCCTCTGTTACGCGCTCTACCCGCTGTTGGCGTATCGGCTCCACATCTACGAGGAGACGGTCGCGTACCTGGTGCTCGTCGAGCTGTACGCGCTGTGCGCGTACCTTCACGTGCTGCGCTCGGACCGCCTGTGGTCGACGGGAGCGCTCGCGGCCGCCGCAGGCTTCGGCTTGCTCATCCGCGCGACCGGCATCGTGTACCTGGGCGTGTGGTGCGCGTTGATCGCGCTGGGGCGCCGAGTTCGAACGAGGCTCCTTGTCTTCGCGCTCGTGGCGGCGCCCTTCGTCGCCTTCTTGATGTGCTCCAACGACGCGAAGAGCGCCTCCCCGCTGTCGTTCGGATACGAGAACAGCACGCCGTATTACAGCTACCACGTCCCCATCCAGCGCTTCGGTAGCGAGTGCTCGGACACCCTCGCGCACGCATCGCAGGTCGCGTCGACGCTGGCCAGCGCGTTCTTTTTCGATGTCCACGACGGGGCGACCCCCCACCTCGAGGCCTGCCACTACGCGATCGAAGTGCAAAACCGCTGGCAGTCGCCTTTCGGCAACGAGCCGTTCTTCGGCGTGGCCATACTCGTCTTGCTCGTGGGCGCGCTCGCCTACCACCTCGCGCGCCGAGATCGGCAGCTCGCGCCGTTCGTGCCGCTCGCGGCCCTCGTCTTCCTCTTCGGCATGTACGTCAAAGTCGGCCTGTTCGCATGGCGATACGCCGGCGACTTCTGGCCGCTCATCGTGCTGATCGCGGTGCAGGTCGTCGCGAGCCTTTCGCCGCGCGTTCATCGACAAGTGCTCGACACGCGGCGCATGGCGTTGCTTTTCGGGGGGCTCGCGATCCTGGGCTTCGGCAAGCACGTGTTGCCGACGCTCCGCAGCGTGGGCGTCATCAAAGTGGGCAGCACGGACGCGCAGCTCATGCCAGCCCTCTTTCTCGCCGACCGCTGGGGCATCGATCCCGTCTACCCGTCCCACATCGACTGCGACGACAAGACGCTCTGGCCGGACCACGAGCGGCGGGGGTGGGCGTCCGACTGCGCCGTCGACACGTTCACGAACACCTTCATCGGGGTGCCGCCGAAGGGGGATGGTCGTTACGAGCTGCGCTTCCGCACGAACGGCATGACCGCTCCCGTGCTTCGCGCCTACGTCAACGGCCGCTTCTACTCGGCTCGCAAGCAAGGCGATGAATACGTCGCTGCGGTCGACATCGACTACCGCGCCCTCACAAGTCCGACCGTTCTCGTGACGATCGAGTGGACGCCCGGAGTCGCCCGGCCGCCGAAGGGCCGCCTGATGTACATCGAGCTCACGTAGGATCGTGCAGCCCGTCATCGAGCTCGGTCTCTGGGCGCGAGACCCGAGCGAAGTCGACGCTCGGGTGCCAGACTGGGGTCGTGGACCGCCTGCGCGCCACCTCCCCCTGGCCCTTTGCCGCGCTCAGCCTCGCGCTGCACGCGGGGGCGTGGGGCCTCCTCCGCCGCGCCAGCGATCCGTTGCTGCCGGCGTTCGATCCGGTCGCGCAGACGGTTGCCGGCGACACCCTGGACATCGATCCGTCGCTGCTGGCCGGCGCCGCCCCCGACGAGACGGCGCCGCCGGCCGAGCGCGCCACGACGCCCGCCGCCACGCCGCCGCCGCCTGCCGACACCGGCACGAGCGCCTCGCCCGCCGCGCCGGGGCACGCGAGGCACGCCGCGCCCGCATCCAGCGCGCCCCCCGGGCCGCCGCCGGTCTTCGGCGCCGTCGGCGTGCGGTTCGCGACCGACCTGGCGACGACCTTCACCCGCGCGTTCCCGCAGGCCGCCAGCGCCGACCCGCTCTGGACGACGGCCCCCCTCGGCGGCGCCGGCACCGCGGACGTGACGTTCGTGCTCGACGACGGAGGCCGCCTCGTCGGCAGCAGCATCGGCGGCTCGCCCTCGCCCGCGCTCCGTCGCGGTATCGACCGCACGCTGGTGCTGCTGCGCGCCCGCGAGTTCACCGCGCGCGCGGCCGTCACCCGGCTGCGCGTCCGGGCGCACGTCTCGCGCGACGACGTGCACGACGGGCTGCATGGAGACGTGTTCGCGCTGAGCGGCGGCAGCTTCTCGGGCGACGTCGGCACGGCGTTCTTCGCGCTGCCGCCGTCGCGCTCGGTCGGCGGGCGGCGCGTGGACGTCGAGGTCAGGCTCGCGCCCTGACGGGCGGCGAGCCGATCAGCCGCGACCCCAGATCCACAGCCGTCCGACGTGGAACCGCAGCGCGTAGCCGGCCGGGAGCTGCGAGCGCGCGTCGTCGGTCGGGTCGAACATGAGCACGTACGGGCACGCGGGGGCCGCCTCGCGCCAGAACGACGCCCACTCCGCGCGCCACGCGGCGTCGCACAGGGCCCGATCGAGCCCCTGGTCGACGCGCGCGGCGCAGAAGCCTTCGCGCGTGCGCACCGACTCGATGAAGGCACGCATCCGCATCGGGTCCTCCCAGCGGCGCGGCGGCACGCGGCGCACGATGGGCTGCGAGGCGCTGTCGGCCCAGACGTCGAGCGCGTTGGTGTGCCTGGCAACCACGTACGCGCCCGTGACCGTCTCGAGGCTCCAGGTGTTCTTGCTGGTCACGCGCGTGCTGAAGTTGAGGAAGGCGACGCGCGCCCCTTCGGGCACGGCGCTCGTGCCGGCGATGAACTCCCGCTGGTCGCGGTCGAGCCGCAGCACGTCGACGCCGTTGCCGACCCAGTAGAGGACCGCAGCCGCGGCGAGCGCCGCCGCCCAGGGACGCCCGACGCGCTCGGGCACGCGAACGAGCGCGGCGACCCAGAGGAACGGGATGAAGCGCGAGCCCAGGAAGCCCCAGTCGAACGCCACGTACGGGCACACGACGAAGGCGGCCAGCAGCGCCGCCGTCGGCCACGGGCCGAGCAGCGCCGGAGCGTCGCGCCACCGCCGGACGGCCCACACGAGCAGGGCCGCGGCCGCCAGCAGCGTCGAGGCGCCGAGCGGCGTGAAGCCGTACATCCAGTGCGCCCAGACGTCGTACAGCTGCCAGAGCGTCGGCTCGAGCTGCAGGTGCTCGCGCATGCCCCCCGCGGGCGCGTCGATGCTCGTCAGGTGGTGCGCGACCGAGAGGAGCACGAGCAGCCCCGCCGGGACGAGCGGCGGCACGAGGGCGCGCGCCTCTCGCCACGCCGACCGCAGCTCGCCACGCGAGGCGACGTGCACCACCACGAGGAAGCCGACGACGAGCAGCGGAAACGTGTGCGCGTACCAGGTCACGACGCCCATCGCTGCCGCCGCGGCCACGCGCCCGATCGACGGCGCGGCGCGCTGCCGATCGAGCAACACCAGCAAGACGAGCGAGCACGGGATGCTCAGCGCGAAGTTGAGCATCCCCATCCCGACGTACCAGTTGTGCACCATCGGCCAGGCGACCAGCGAGGCCACGATCATCCGCCCGCGCCCGCCGAAGTGCAGGACGAAGCGCGGCAGCACGAACGCGCCCGCGGCGAGCACGCCAAGCGCGAACAGGCGCGCCGCCGCGAACAGACCGATGACGGGGCCGGCGTAGAAGCAGAACGCGTGCAGCGCGGCGTTCGTCTTGAAGAAGCCCGTGGCGACGAACTCGGGGTACCTGTCCGGGTGCGCCATGATCGTGACCATGGCCAGGTGCCCCCAGAGATCCTGGTAGGGCGGCACCCGGACGAAGAGCAGCGGCCACGCCGCCCCCACGAAGAGCACTGCCCCGAGCAGCGTCGCCAGCCGGCGATCGGACGGGCTTCGCACGAGGCGCGCGCGCTCCCCGGTGGCCGATCAGCGCGCCGCGGCCGCCGCGCCGCGCCGCGCGAGGATCGTCAACTCGCCCTGCTGGAAGACCACCGAGTACTCCGGCGGCACGAGCGCCAAAACGTCTTTGGGCGCGCTCCACATGAGCACGTGCTCGAACTGCGGCCCGGCTTCGCGCCAGAACTGCCGCCAGCGCGCGCGCCACGCCCCCACGCAGTCCTCGTCGAGCGACACGCCGCCCGAGCGCAGGATGCCGCAGAGCCAGTCGGGCGTCGCCATCGA
>Ga0080006_1161535_pt1 | contig 40022 bp, 24 predicted proteins | sample RS3BMetagenome_FD_69209 | JGI IMG/M metagenome (GOLD analysis project Ga0080006, IMG submission 69209) | Ferric oxide microbial mat and aquatic microbial communities from Rainbow Spring, Yellowstone National Park, USA - RS3B (SPADES... ...
GATCCCGGCTCAATTACGACTTATCCCACCTTGCCATCCCCTGCCTCCTCCGGTCCGTGACCGGGATCGCGCGATCCCGGCTCAATTACGACGAGCGGGTGGAGGCGCAGGGATATCACCTGCGCCATGGTGACCGGGATCGCGCGATCCCGGCTCAATTACGACGCCCGGGAAGCTCCCGGGCCGGTCACCGCCACACATGATGTGACCGGGATCGCGCGATCCCGGCTCAATTACGACTGGGCGAGGTCACGGGTGGCCACGCGGCCGATATCGAGTGACCGGGATCGCGCGATCCCGGCTCAATTACGACGAGCTCGTCAATGACGAGCACGATGGCGCCCTCCCGGGAGTGACCGGGATCGCGCGATCCCGGCTCAATTACGACCCAGCCGTAGGGAGATGTGGTGCCCGCCATCTGCCCAAGTGACCGGGATCGCGCGATCCCGGCTCAATTACGACCCAGACGACCTCGCTGGCCCGCGGGTTCACCGCGGCCCAGGCCGTGACCGGGATCGCGCGATCCCGGCTCAATTACGACAACCCAAGCTCACCATCCTGCCTGACGACACCATGCAGGTGACCGGGATCGCGCGATCCCGGCTCAATTACGACGGCGGGGTTGCCCGCCGCCGCTTGTCTCACCTCGGGGTGTGACCGGGATCGCGCGATCCCGGCTCAATTACGACTGGGCGAGGCATCAAGCAAGAGCCTCAGTAGCCCTGCCTGTGACCGGGATCGCGCGATCCCGGCTCAATTACGACACGCCTTCGGCATGTTGTCCATCGGTGCTCCCTTCCTGTGACCGGGATCGCGCGATCCCGGCTCAATTACGACAGGGAAGCAGTGGGAATGCTTCTCAGCCGCTCACTCTCGGTGACCGGGATCGCGCGATCCCGGCTCAATTACGACACCCTCTCCCCCTACCTACCACTTCGCAATCCGTTACGATGTGACCGGGATCGCGCGATCCCGGCTCAATTACGACATCCTGACCCAGATTGATGGGTCGCCAATGGCGACCCGGGTGACCGGGATCGCGCGATCCCGGCTCAATTACGACCCCCGAGGCGCTAGGACTGCTTCTCGACCTGGGCATTCGCGTGACCGGGATCGCGCGATCCCGGCTCAATTACGACATCCGGCGCCCGGAGAGCATGATCCCGGTGGTGGTCTTGAAGTGACCGGGATCGCGCGATCCCGGCTCAATTACGACAGCTGAGCGCCTAGGGTTCTCAGCTCGTCAGGTCCTGTGACCGGGATCGCGCGATCCCGGCTCAATTACGACGCGGGTCCGCGTCACCCGCGAGCGTCCGCAGTACCTGCACGTGACCGGGATCGCGCGATCCCGGCTCAATTACGACCAGGTAGTGGGCTCAATGCGCCGCAACCTGGAGTCACGTGACCGGGATCGCGCGATCCCGGCTCAATTACGACTTGCTCCCACGGGGGAGCGCGATCCCGGTTCATATTGCCGCGTGACCGGGATCGCGCGATCCCGGCTCAATTACGACGGTGTTCATTACGAGCAACGGGCTCCGGCCCCTATCGGGTGACCGGGATCGCGCGATCCCGGCTCAATTACGACGCGCCTCCACCCGGTCTAGCAGCTCGTTTGTCATAGCAGTGACCGGGATCGCGCGATCCCGGCTCAATTACGACGGTGATCGACCCGTGGGGAAGGCCCGTGACGGGGGAACCCGGTGACCGGGATCGCGCGATCCCGGCTCAATTACGACGTACCCGCACCGGCACGGGCCGGTGCATGCGGGCCCGGTGACCGGGATCGCGCGATCCCGGCTCAATTACGACCTCCTCCGGTCCGACTTCTTGATGCACCCCATCATGTGACCGGGATCGCGCGATCCCGGCTCAATTACGACGGGGTCCTGGTCGCGCAGTGCGTCCCGCAGGACCCACTTGTGACCGGGATCGCGCGATCCCGGCTCAATTACGACCTTTTCTCACCTCGGGGTCCTGGTCGCGCAGTGCGTGTGACCGGGATCGCGCGATCCCGGCTCAATTACGACCTGCCCACGCGGTAAGGCAACTTCGGACCGGAGGAAGGGGGTGACCGGGATCGCGCGATCCCGGCTCAATTACGACGGCGTTGGCCTCCTGGTCGTCGTCACCCTCGGCGTTGTGACCGGGATCGCGCGATCCCGGCTCAATTACGACACGCGCAGCGCTCTCCTGCCTTCCGCGCTGCCGTTTCGTGACCGGGATCGCGCGATCCCGGCTCAATTACGACGAGCAAGGTGCTCAGCGAGGCCGCGGCGGACAAAGACGTGTGACCGGGATCGCGCGATCCCGGCTCAATTACGACTCCCTGGCGCAGCCGGTGCTCGGCGGGGTGAGAGTGAGCCGTGACCGGGATCGCGCGATCCCGGCTCAATTACGACCCCTCTCTGCGGACGCAACCTGATAGTGGTCGGCGCTGCCGAGTGACCGGGATCGCGCGATCCCGGCTCAATTACGACGAGACGCCGAACGGGGGGATCAGGTTCGACCACGACGCAGGTGACCGGGATCGCGCGATCCCGGCTCAATTACGACCCTCGGGGTCCGTCAGGTCTTCCAAGTCCCACCACCCGAGTGACCGGGATCGCGCGATCCCGGCTCAATTACGACGTTCGAGGTCACGAAGACCCAGATATTCTCCGGGTCCCGTGACCGGGATCGCGCGATCCCGGCTCAATTACGACTCGTCTCGGGGTTGTCGGTGTCCCTCTCCGGCTCGGTGTGACCGGGATCGCGCGATCCCGGCTCAATTACGACGCCACGCGGCCGATATCGACCGCGTGGAACAAGTCCTCGTCCGTGACCGGGATCGCGCGATCCCGGCTCAATTACGACGGTCCGTGGCTGCGAGCACCCACACTCGCTCAGTTGTGACCGGGATCGCGCGATCCCGGCTCAATTACGACACCTCGAATGCCGGTTCCCTCCCAGCTCACCCGGGCAGCTGTGACCGGGATCGCGCGATCCCGGCTCAATTACGACACGGCCGGAGCCCGTTCGAGGTCACGAAGACCCAGATATTGTGACCGGGATCGCGCGATCCCGGCTCAATTACGACCGCCAGGTGACGCGCAGGATCACGCGGGTAGTCACCCCGTGACCGGGATCGCGCGATCCCGGCTCAATTACGACGCGTCCACTTGGGAGTCAGTCTCCCCGTTGATCTCCAGGTGACCGGGATCGCGCGATCCCGGCTCAATTACGACGTGGCAAATTGCAATGATTAGCTCGGTCTCGGTCACGGCTCGTGACCGGGATCGCGCGATCCCGGCTCAATTACGACCAGCGGAAGCTGTAGCCCAGCTCTTCCGCTCGGGCATCCTTGTGACCGGGATCGCGCGATCCCGGCTCAATTACGACCTGGCCGCCTTGCGGCGGCGGGGCGCCCGATCCTTTTGGGTGACCGGGATCGCGCGATCCCGGCTCAATTACGACCCGCTGGACGTCCCTCACCCTCACGGGTGGGTCCAGCCTGGTGACCGGGATCGCGCGATCCCGGCTCAATTACGACCCGGCACGGGCCGGTGCATGCGGGCTCGCTGAGCAAGGTGACCGGGATCGCGCGATCCCGGCTCAATTACGACCCTTGCCATGTCCCGGAGCGCCACGCGGCCGATATCGACGTGACCGGGATCGCGCGATCCCGGCTCAATTACGACATGCGGGCTCGCTGAGCAAGGTGCTCAGCGAGCCCGACCGTGACCGGGATCGCGCGATCCCGGCTCAATTACGACCAGAACCGGCCCGGGAAGCTCCCGGGCCGGTCACCGCGTGACCGGGATCGCGCGATCCCGGCTCAATTACGACTTTCCTCGGCTAGCACAATCTGGCTCATCACCTCATCAAGTGACCGGGATCGCGCGATCCCGGCTCAATTACGACTTGGATCGTCTGGGAGCCGGCTTGGGATGAGAAGTTGTGACCGGGATCGCGCGATCCCGGCTCAATTACGACTCGGCTCAGCCTAGCTCAGTTCATCGAGCCCGCACTTGTGACCGGGATCGCGCGATCCCGGCTCAATTACGACCTCCAGCAGCTCGTTTGTCATAGCACCTAGCATAGGTGACCGGGATCGCGCGATCCCGGCTCAATTACGACTTGACCACCCGGCTCACGATGTACCTGGTGTGGTCTGTGACCGGGATCGCGCGATCCCGGCTCAATTACGACCCGGAGGGATCAACGGTGATGGTGCCGTTGGTGCCCTCCAAGTGACCGGGATCGCGCGATCCCGGCTCAATTACGACCTCCGCGGGGCGCAGGTAATAACCCTGCGCCTTCACCCGGTGACCGGGATCGCGCGATCCCGGCTCAATTACGACGCCACGCGGCCCACGTCGACCGCGTGGAAAAGCTCTTCCTGTGACCGGGATCGCGCGATCCCGGCTCAATTACGACGTGAGGAAGACCTCGGAGGCCCCTAGGGCCTCCGCGAGTGACCGGGATCGCGCGATCCCGGCTCAATTACGACCCTAGGGCCTCCGCGACCGCCCTCCCTAGGGCGGTCTTGTGACCGGGATCGCGCGATCCCGGCTCAATTACGACCTCTGCTACCTGGCGCACCAGGTCGGTGGCGCTCGGGTGTGACCGGGATCGCGCGATCCCGGCTCAATTACGACCTGCCCGGAGGACTTCCTCCGTGGCCTCCGGGTCCCGGTGACCGGGATCGCGCGATCCCGGCTCAATTACGACCCGCGATCCCGGCTCAATTACGACACTCGTTCAGTAAGTGACCGGGATCGCGCGATCCCGGCTCAATTACGACCCCACTTGGTCGCGGACGGGTTGCCCGCCGCAGCCTGGTGACCGGGATCGCGCGATCCCGGCTCAATTACGACCCGCAGCGACCCGAACCCATAAGTTCGGGTCGCTGATGTGACCGGGATCGCGCGATCCCGGCTCAATTACGACACCCAGTACCGTGCCTGGTCCGCAATCTCGCGAACTCGTGACCGGGATCGCGCGATCCCGGCTCAATTACGACACGGCTCCTCCTCCGGTCCGACTTACTTATGTCACCTAGCGTGACCGGGATCGCGCGATCCCGGCTCAATTACGACGCGCAGCCTGCGCCGCTCGCTGTGAGCTGGGGGTGGTCGTGACCGGGATCGCGCGATCCCGGCTCAATTACGACCTTCTGCTTCACAAAGTCCATGTTGGGCTCGGTGAGGTGACCGGGATCGCGCGATCCCGGCTCAATTACGACGCCGGGTGAGGATGGAGGACTCATGACGCTGCGAGCACGTGACCGGGATCGCGCGATCCCGGCTCAATTACGACCTCATCGAGGATTGCGGAATCAATCTCCCCGAGGCTGAGTGACCGGGATCGCGCGATCCCGGCTCAATTACGACGGTGATATCCCTGCGCCTCCACCCGGTCCAGCAGTGTGACCGGGATCGCGCGATCCCGGCTCAATTACGACAGTGGTCCCACCAGTTGGGGCTCGCCAGGAGGGTCAAAGTGACCGGGATCGCGCGATCCCGGCTCAATTACGACGAGCACCCGGGCGGTAAGCCTCGCCCGGATGGGCGGTGACCGGGATCGCGCGATCCCGGCTCAATTACGACCAAGACCCAGAGCTGCTCTGGGTCCCCGGTCACGGGCGTGACCGGGATCGCGCGATCCCGGCTCAATTACGACGCTCGGTGCCTTGCGAGGCGTTGTCGCCATTACGACTTGTGACCGGGATCGCGCGATCCCGGCTCAATTACGACCCGTAGGCACCCGGCATGGTGCTCTCTGCCCGCTGGGTGACCGGGATCGCGCGATCCCGGCTCAATTACGACCTGCTGGAGAAACTCCAGCAGCAGGGCGTCCACTCGGTGACCGGGATCGCGCGATCCCGGCTCAATTACGACGCCTCGTCGCCGCGCAACCGTTGGCTCGGTGCCTTGCGGTGACCGGGATCGCGCGATCCCGGCTCAATTACGACACGGCCTCCGGCGCGGCCCCGGTCTGCTCACGGAGCAGGTGACCGGGATCGCGCGATCCCGGCTCAATTACGACCCAATGGCGACCCGGAGCACCTCTTCCGAGGCTGCCGGGTGACCGGGATCGCGCGATCCCGGCTCAATTACGACTGCGCCAACGGCGGTGATCGACGTGCTGCCCATCACCGGTGACCGGGATCGCGCGATCCCGGCTCAATTACGACCGGGTGACCGGGATCGCGCGATCCCGGCTCAATTACGACACTCGGTGACCGGGATCGCGCGATCCCGGCTCAATTACGACCTTCCGAGGCTGCCGGGTCGCTGGCGGCTTGCTCACGGGTGACCGGGATCGCGCGATCCCGGCTCAATTACGACTTGGCAGCGCCAACGCGCTCGATTAGCGGTCCCTATGTGTGACCGGGATCGCGCGATCCCGGCTCAATTACGACCCCGCTGAGCAAGGTGCTCAGCGAGCCCGCGCCGGACGGTGACCGGGATCGCGCGATCCCGGCTCAATTACGACGCTGGAGGAACTCTAACAATAAGGCGTCCACTCGCTCGGGCGGTGACCGGGATCGCGCGATCCCGGCTCAATTACGACCAGGAACGATTGCCGGAGCCGGAAGGCCCGGCGAAGCAGTGACCGGGATCGCGCGATCCCGGCTCAATTACGACAAGGCTGGCAAGGCGAGCGGGCTACGAGCCCGAGGGGGAGTGACCGGGATCGCGCGATCCCGGCTCAATTACGACCTCCCCGCTCCCGGATCGCCTTGCCCAGTCCCAAGAGTGACCGGGATCGCGCGATCCCGGCTCAATTACGACCTGCCGCCTCGGCAGCCAACCCATTCGTTGTTGCCGCGAGTGACCGGGATCGCGCGATCCCGGCTCAATTACGACCACCCGGGCGGTAAGCCTCGCCCGGATGGGCGAGGTGGTGACCGGGATCGCGCGATCCCGGCTCAATTACGACACCCAGGACGTCTTCGTCCTGGGCCGCGAGCATCCATACGTGACCGGGATCGCGCGATCCCGGCTCAATTACGACGGTTCTCCCCCGGGCCGGTCTTCCCCGTACACGGCAAGTGACCGGGATCGCGCGATCCCGGCTCAATTACGACCTCCGGGTCCCCGGTCACGACCCTGCCGAACGGGTCGTGACCGGGATCGCGCGATCCCGGCTCAATTACGACGCCCCTAGGGCCTCCGCGACCGCCCTCCCCAGGGCGGTCGTGACCGGGATCGCGCGATCCCGGCTCAATTACGACCAGCACGCTGACGGGCACCTCCTGGTGCCGGGCGACCGTGACCGGGATCGCGCGATCCCGGCTCAATTACGACACCGAGGTAGCCCGCGGGTTCACGGCGGACCAGGCTCGCACGTGACCGGGATCGCGCGATCCCGGCTCAATTACGACTGGCGGCTTGCTCACGGAGGCATACCGACTCGCTCGTGACCGGGATCGCGCGATCCCGGCTCAATTACGACGAGCTCGTCCACGACGAGCACGACGGCGCCCTCGCGGGTGACCGGGATCGCGCGATCCCGGCTCAATTACGACCTCGATCCCGGCCGGGAGGAACGACTGGCGGAGCCGGAAGTGACCGGGATCGCGCGATCCCGGCTCAATTACGACAGCAGGTACGGCACCACCCGCTGGAAGGGCTTGAGATGTGACCGGGATCGCGCGATCCCGGCTCAATTACGACAGGGCCTCTACCCGCCTGGTGTGAACGTACACCTCGTGGAGTGACCGGGATCGCGCGATCCCGGCTCAATTACGACCACACCTCTCCCCGAGGCGCCAGGGCTGGTTCTCGACGTGACCGGGATCGCGCGATCCCGGCTCAATTACGACCCGGATGGGCGAGGTCACGGGTGGCCACGCGGCCGATATGTGACCGGGATCGCGCGATCCCGGCTCAATTACGACCTCAGTTGCCTGGGGGTTCACCACCGCCCACGCCCGGTGACCGGGATCGCGCGATCCCGGCTCAATTACGACCAACTCCCCCGGCGTAGGGGCGTCGGCAGACCTGTGGGTGACCGGGATCGCGCGATCCCGGCTCAATTACGACCCCGGGCTGAAGTCCCTCATCATCGAGGGGCCGCCCGGGGTGACCGGGATCGCGCGATCCCGGCTCAATTACGACTGCGGCGGCGGGGCGCCCGATCCTTTTGGCCGGGGACGGTGACCGGGATCGCGCGATCCCGGCTCAATTACGACATCAGGTCCGGGTCCTGGGCCGCGAGCATCCACACTCGGTGACCGGGATCGCGCGATCCCGGCTCAATTACGACTCGCTGGCCCGCGGGTTTACCGCGGCCCAGGCGCGTGTGACCGGGATCGCGCGATCCCGGCTCAATTACGACCTGGGTGCCCTCGATGTTGGCGTTCAACTGCATGTCTAGTGACCGGGATCGCGCGATCCCGGCTCAATTACGACGAGCGCCTAGGTTTCTCAGCTCATCAGGTCCTATGTGGCCTGTGACCGGGATCGCGCGATCCCGGCTCAATTACGACAAGCCGAGTGCCCGCCATACGTCCCAGGCGTCCACCTGGTGACCGGGATCGCGCGATCCCGGCTCAATTACGACGAGGAGCTAGTTCCGTCCGGGCTATCCACCGCTTCACAGGTGACCGGGATCGCGCGATCCCGGCTCAATTACGACGTTGCCTTGCCCGTACTGCCAGCACGCGGCCTGAGGCTGACCAGGTGACCGGGATCGCGCGATCCCGGCTCAATTACGACACCGGCACGGGCCGGTGCATGCGGGCTCGCTGAGCCAGATGTGACCGGGATCGCGCGATCCCGGCTCAATTACGACCTCGCTCCCAACTAGTAGGGCGGCTCCCTTTGGGCTGGTGACCGGGATCGCGCGATCCCGGCTCAATTACGACGGCTTGCCATGTCCCGGAGCGCCACGCGGCCGATATCGAGTGACCGGGATCGCGCGATCCCGGCTCAATTACGACACCTTAGCCAGTGGTGGCAAGTGAGGAAGACCTCGGAGGTGACCGGGATCGCGCGATCCCGGCTCAATTACGACCACGGTGAGCCACTGCGTGCTGTTTTGAACACCAAGCCACGTGACCGGGATCGCGCGATCCCGGCTCAATTACGACTTGAAGGGAGCTGCCCAATGGCGTGGATGGCAGCCAAGTGACCGGGATCGCGCGATCCCGGCTCAATTACGACCCGCCCCAGCACTTGATCGTCGGGTCGCCTCCCACTTGTGACCGGGATCGCGCGATCCCGGCTCAATTACGACTCAGAGCGCTTCATGACTGACTGCGGCCCAGTAACCCGCGTGACCGGGATCGCGCGATCCCGGCTCAATTACGACAAGAGAGGCTCGGACAAAGGCCGCAACCCGTTCGATGTGTGACCGGGATCGCGCGATCCCGGCTCAATTACGACGCCCCTCGATGATGAGGGCCTTCAGCCCGGGCCGGGCGTGTGACCGGGATCGCGCGATCCCGGCTCAATTACGACCTGGGTCCGGGTTGGCCATGCCCTCGACTAGCGAGGCCGTGACCGGGATCGCGCGATTCCGGCTCAATTACGACCGCTCTGCTACCTGGCGCACCAGGTCGGTCGCGCTTGGGTGTGACCGGGATCGCGCGATCCCGGCTCAATTACGACAACCCCCGGCCCTGCCGTGCGCATCCGTGCAATGGCTAGTGACCGGGATCGCGCGATCCCGGCTCAATTACGACTTAGTGCGCCCGGGCGGTAGGCCTCGCCCGGATGGGCGAGGGTGACCGGGATCGCGCGATCCCGGCTCAATTACGACGGTCCTGGTCGCGCAGTGCGTCCCGCAGGACCCACGTGACCGGGATCGCGCGATCCCGGCTCAATTACGACCCCGGTCTGCTCGCGAAGCAGCCGGGCCTCTACGCCGGGTGACCGGGATCGCGCGATCCCGGCTCAATTACGACCCTCGGCAACGCCGAGGCGCATAAGTGCGGCGGCCAAGTGACCGGGATCGCGCGATCCCGGCTCAATTACGACGTTATGTGAACCAACCCAGCCGTAGGGAGATACGGTGCGTGACCGGGATCGCGCGATCCCGGCTCAATTACGACAAGTCGTAGTCTCGCCACTTCCGCGCCTCGGCTGCCTGTGACCGGGATCGCGCGATCCCGGCTCAATTACGACGACGAAGACTTCCTCGGCCCCTAGGGCCTCAGCGACGTGACCGGGATCGCGCGATCCCGGCTCAATTACGACCAGCTGGTTGGCGGTCCAGATACGACCGCCAACCATAAGTGACCGGGATCGCGCGATCCCGGCTCAATTACGACAAGGCCCGCCGCAGTAGGGGCTCCGACAACGGCCGGAGGTGACCGGGATCGCGCGATCCCGGCTCAATTACGACGACGAGGCTCCCCGCTCCCGGATCGCCTTCCCGAGGTGACCGGGATCGCGCGATCCCGGCTCAATTACGACACCCAGAGCTGCTCCGGGTCCCCGGTCACTGGCCGCCCGGTGACCGGGATCGCGCGATCCCGGCTCAATTACGACGACGCCAGCAGCGCCCGGGTCAGTGCACCCGGGCGGTAAGGTGACCGGGATCGCGCGATCCCGGCTCAATTACGACCCGGATGGGCGAGGTCACGGGTGGCCACGCGGCCCACGGTGACCGGGATCGCGCGATCCCGGCTCAATTACGACGCCCACGTCGACCGCGTGGAAGAGGTCCTCGTCCCCGTGACCGGGATCGCGCGATCCCGGCTCAATTACGACGCCCCCATGCCTCGATGGTGTCCCCGTTCGTGTCCACGAGTGACCGGGATCGCGCGATCCCGGCTCAATTACGACTGGGCGAGGTCACGGGTGGCCACGCGGCCGATATCGACCGTGACCGGGATCGCGCGATCCCGGCTCAATTACGACCCGATATCGACCGCGTGGAACAGTTCCTCGTCACCGAGGTGACCGGGATCGCGCGATCCCGGCTCAATTACGACACATCAGGCCTTGCCATAACATCCTGGGGGCCGATGGCGGTGACCGGGATCGCGCGATCCCGGCTCAATTACGACGTGGCTGCGAGCATCCACACCTGCTCGCTTGCCTGGGGGTTGTGACCGGGATCGCGCGATCCCGGCTCAATTACGACCGGCGATCTCGGCGTCCACAAAGCCGAGTGCCCGCCATGTGACCGGGATCGCGCGATCCCGGCTCAATTACGACCAGACGACCTCGCTGGCCTGGGGGTTCACCACCGCCCAGGCATGTGACCGGGATCGCGCGATCCCGGCTCAATTACGACCCATTGCTCCCCTCCGTTCTCCGGTCCGACTTCCTGGTGACCGGGATCGCGCGATCCCGGCTCAATTACGACACCACCGGTACCTGCGGTACCTGCTGGTTGCTCATCCGTGACCGGGATCGCGCGATCCCGGCTCAATTACGACTCACCCGCCCGGACTGGAGGAACTCCAGGAGCAGGGCGTGTGACCGGGATCGCGCGATCCCGGCTCAATTACGACAAGACCGCCAGGATAGTGACCACAGCCGACAGGACGGTCAGTGACCGGGATCGCGCGATCCCGGCTCAATTACGACAGCCGCCAGCGCTTGGCAAGCGGTTGAGAAAGCCCAAGCGGTGACCGGGATCGCGCGATCCCGGCTCAATTACGACTAAGCCTGCTCCGGGCTTGCCATGTCCCGGAGCGCCACGGTGACCGGGATCGCGCGATCCCGGCTCAATTACGACACTCCAGGAGCAGGGCATCGACCCTCTCCGGGGCTTGTGACCGGGATCGCGCGATCCCGGCTCAATTACGACCAGCCCCCGGCGTAGGGGCGTCGGCAGACCTGTGGCGGGTGACCGGGATCGCGCGATCCCGGCTCAATTACGACCGGAAGCGCCTTATCTCCGACGTCCACGCCTTCCCCAAGTGACCGGGATCGCGCGATCCCGGCTCAATTACGACGGTGACAGAGGAGGTAGATCTCCTCCGCCCCTAAAGGTGACCGGGATCGCGCGATCCCGGCTCAATTACGACACGTCAATCCCCAAGAAGAGATCCTCCTCCGTCACCCAGTGACCGGGATCGCGCGATCCCGGCTCAATTACGACCCTCTCCGGCTCGGTGCGCTCGCCGTCGTCCCCGGCCTGGTGACCGGGATCGCGCGATCCCGGCTCAATTACGACGTACTGCCTGCCGGATGACCTTGTTTGGGTCATCCGCAGTGACCGGGATCGCGCGATCCCGGCTCAATTACGACCGGACGGGTTTGCCGCCGCAGCCTGGCGGACCCGCCAATCCGAGGTGACCGGGATCGCGCGATCCCGGCTCAATTACGACGGGTTAGCCGCGGCGGCAAGACCAACGTCGGGGTCCTGGTGACCGGGATCGCGCGATCCCGGCTCAATTACGACCTGGCAAGGGGCAAGCGGGATACGAGCCCAAGGGGGAGTGACCGGGATCGCGCGATCCCGGCTCAATTACGACTCATGACTGCCTGCGGCCCAGTAACCCGCCACTCATCGTGACCGGGATCGCGCGATCCCGGCTCAATTACGACCGTAATGAACACCCAGAGCTGCTCCGGGCTCCCGGTGTGACCGGGATCGCGCGATCCCGGCTCAATTACGACCTGCAATGCAACGCAGATCCCAGCCCTGCGTGGCGAGTGTGACCGGGATCGCGCGATCCCGGCTCAATTACGACCGAAGTCGGACCGGAGGGGAGCAATGGCAAGGTGGGATGTGACCGGGATCGCGCGATCCCGGCTTAATTACGACATCACCCGCGAGCGTGCTCAGAACGCCGACCGGCACGGGGTGACCGGGATCGCGCGATCCCGGCTCAATTACGACTCGACCGCGTGGAACAGTTCCTCGTCCCCTAGCCAGGGTGACCGGGATCGCGCGATCCCGGCTCAATTACGACGCGGCCAGCGCCCAGACGACCTCGCTTGCCTGCGGGTTGGTGACCGGGATCGCGCGATCCCGGCTCAATTACGACCCGGGAGCTTCCCGGGCCGGTCATTTCCCTAGACGGCAAGTGACCGGGATCGCGCGATCCCGGCTCAATTACGACGCGGAGCCCGTTTGAGGTTACAAAGACCCAGATATTCTCCGGGTGACCGGGATCGCGCGATCCCGGCTCAATTACGACGGGACGAAGACCTCGGAGGCCCCTAGGGCCTCCGCGACGTGACCGGGATCGCGCGATCCCGGCTCAATTACGACTGTGGCCGTTTCGGGTGGCCGACATGTGTCGGCGGGGCGTGACCGGGATCGCGCGATCCCGGCTCAATTACGACTAGCTAGTGGGTGGGTAGCAGCAGCCCACCGAATCTCCCAGTGACCGGGATCGCGCGATCCCGGCTCAATTACGACAACCGTAGACCTTGACGAATGGTTGCTCAGCCCCTGGCAGGTGACCGGGATCGCGCGATCCCGGCTCAATTACGACTTCCCGCATCTCTCCCTCCGTTCGTTCTCCGGTCCGACTTGTGACCGGGATCGCGCGATCCCGGCTCAATTACGACCCAGGAGGTTCTTCATCTCCTGGAGCGACGGGGACGAGGTGACCGGGATCGCGCGATCCCGGCTCAATTACGACGCCGATATCGACCGCGTGGAAGAGGTCCTCGTCACCGAGGTGACCGGGATCGCGCGATCCCGGCTCAATTACGACCCATAGACCGGGATGGCTTACCCCTCATGATGCACCTGTGACCGGGATCGCGCGATCCCGGCTCAATTACGACCACGGGTCGTCCGAACGGGTCGATCACCCGGGCCTCCTGGAGGTGACCGGGATCGCGCGATCCCGGCTCAATTACGACACGCTACAGCCTCGATTGAGCGGAAGCTGTAGCCCAGGTGACCGGGATCGCGCGATCCCGGCTCAATTACGACATTGCCGGAGCCGGAAGGCGCGCCGGAGCAGGGGCTCGTGACCGGGATCGCGCGATCCCGGCTCAATTACGACCCACGCAGCCCATGAGCGCACCGCATTGGCCTTCTGGTGACCGGGATCGCGCGATCCCGGCTCAATTACGACGTCCTGGTCGCGCAGTGCGTCCCGCAGGACCCACTTGGTGTGACCGGGATCGCGCGATCCCGGCTCAATTACGACGCGGTCCCTATGTACTAGGGCTCCACTCCCTCATCGCGCAAGTGACCGGGATCGCGCGATCCCGGCTCAATTACGACCAGGTGATCGGCTCAATGCGCCGCAACCTGGAGTCAGTGACCGGGATCGCGCGATCCCGGCTCAATTACGACGCAATCGCGAGCCTCACTTGATAGTGCCGGTCCCTCATGTGACCGGGATCGCGCGATCCCGGCTCAATTACGACCTCGCTCGTCCGCGTCGCTTGCGAGCACCTCCAGCACGTGACCGGGATCGCGCGATCCCGGCTCAATTACGACGTGGCCACGCGGCCGATATCGACCGCGTGGAAGAGGTGTGACCGGGATCGCGCGATCCCGGCTCAATTACGACCCAACTCCCCCGGCGTAGGGGCGTCGGCAGACCTGCGGCGGGTGACCGGGATCGCGCGATCCCGGCTCAATTACGACCCTTGCCATCCCCTGCCTCCTTCCGGTCCGACTTATTGTGACCGGGATCGCGCGATCCCGGCTCAATTACGACCGGGTTTGCCGCCGCAGCTTGGCGGACTCGCCAATCGTGACCGGGATCGCGCGATCCCGGCTCAATTACGACGTCAATGGCGACCCGGAGCACCTCTTCCGAGGCTGCCGGGTCGTGACCGGGATCGCGCGATCCCGGCTCAATTACGACTCACCACCGCCCAGGCCCGCACCCCACTATCGGGGCTGTGACCGGGATCGCGCGATCCCGGCTCAATTACGACTCCGCGTCATCAGCCAGCGTCCGCAGCACCCGCACCGGGTGACCGGGATCGCGCGATCCCGGCTCAATTACGACGACCCCGGGGGCCCCTCGATGATGAGGGACTTCAGCCCGGGCCGGGTGACCGGGATCGCGCGATCCCGGCTCAATTACGACCCAGGCTGCGGCGGCAAACCCGTCCGCGACCAAGTGGGGTGACCGGGATCGCGCGATCCCGGCTCAATTACGACTTGATGTACCGGCTGGATATGCACAGGTTCCGGTACTCATGTGACCGGGATCGCGCGATCCCGGCTCAATTACGACTCGCTCCCAACTAGTAGGGCGGCTCCCTTTGGGCTGAGGTGACCGGGATCGCGCGATCCCGGCTCAATTACGACCCGCGGGGCGCAGGTAGTAACCCTGCGCCGTCACCCGGTCCAGTGACCGGGATCGCGCGATCCCGGCTCAATTACGACCCCCTCGGGAGTTGGTGGAACGGGTAGATTGGCCTCAAGCAGTGACCGGGATCGCGCGATCCCGGCTCAATTACGACTCCTGGAGTTCCTCCAGGAGGCAAGGGTGATCGACCCGTGACCGGGATCGCGCGATCCCGGCTCAATTACGACTTCATGACAATTTTGTATGGCTTCATCCAGTCGTTCCACCGTGACCGGGATCGCGCGATCCCGGCTCAATTACGACGCCTGACCATCAGGTCCGGGTCCTGGGCCGCGAGCTCCCATGTGACCGGGATCGCGCGATCCCGGCTCAATTACGACCAGCGTTGGGGGCATCAAGCCCTAGGTCAAACCCAGCCTCGCGGTGACCGGGATCGCGCGATCCCGGCTCAATTACGACCTTGCCTCCTGGAGGAACTCAAGTAGCAAGGCGTCCACTGTGACCGGGATCGCGCGATCCCGGCTCAATTACGACACTGTTCCACGCCATGCTCCCTCCTCACCGGTCCGACTTCGTGTGACCGGGATCGCGCGATCCCGGCTCAATTACGACCCGGGCTCGAGCTTGGCAAACTCCACGCTTGCCAGGTCTAGGTGACCGGGATCGCGCGATCCCGGCTCAATTACGACACGCACCCGCCAAGTTAGGTGCTCGGCAAGCCCTCGCCGTGACCGGGATCGCGCGATCCCGGCTCAATTACGACGTCGTCGGCGGGGCGCCCGATCCTTTTGGCCGGTGACGGTGACCGGGATCGCGCGATCCCGGCTCAATTACGACGCGTACACCTCGTCGCTTCACTCACCCGGACACAACAGGTGACCGGGATCGCGCGATCCCGGCTCAATTACGACAGCGCCCGCCCGCTTCGCGGGAGCACTAGCCCGATGGTGTGACCGGGATCGCGCGATCCCGGCTCAATTACGACCCTGCTGAAGGAACTCCAGCAGGAGCGCGTCTATCCGGTGACCGGGATCGCGCGATCCCGGCTCAATTACGACCGGGCAAGCCGCCCGGACTACCCGGCTGACGACGTACCGGTGACCGGGATCGCGCGATCCCGGCTCAAATACGACGGTGATATCCCTGCGCCCCGATTCGGTCCAGCAGCCCGGTGACCGGGATCGCGCGATCCCGGCTCAATTACGACCTTGCCGGTCCCGGGTGGTCCCTCAATGATGAGGGTCTGTGACCGGGATCGCGCGATCCCGGCTCAATTACGACCTCGCGGTAGGCCGCAGCCTCGTAGAACTTGAAGCCAGTGACCGGGATCGCGCGATCCCGGCTCAATTACGACCCGCAGCCGACCTGCGAATGATGATCCGCAGTGCCTCCGCGCGACCGGGATCGCGCGATCCCGGCTCAATTACGACCTGTCGCGATCTTCGCGTCAACACGCAGAACCGGCCCGGGGTGACCGGGATCGCGGGATCCCGGCTCAATTACGACCGCCAGCAGGCAGGAAGGTCTGCCGGAGCCGGAAGGCCTTGACCGGGATCGCGCGATCCCGGCTCAATTACGACTCGGTCCGATCCGACATGCTGTCTGTTGTCAAGGTTGTGACCGGGATCGCGCGATCCCGGCTCAATTACGACCCGCCATTGCCAGAAACAGAATGTTCTCGCTGGCGGGTGACCGGGATCGCGCGATCCCGGCTCAATTACGACCCGGGCGGAGCCCGTTGCTTGTGACGAAGACCCAGATGTGACCGGGATCGCGCGATCCCGGCTCAATTACGACCCCAGCATCTCAGTCAGGGATCGCTCCCTGACGACGGTCACGTGACCGGGATCGCGCGATCCCGGCTCAATTACGACCGCCCCGTAGCCCGATGGATGGCGGCCCCGAGCACGTGACCGGGATCGCGCGATCCCGGCTCAATTACGACTAACCCTGCCTGCCTGGAGGAACTCCAGGAGCAAGGCGTGTGACCGGGATCGCGCGATCCCGGCTCAATTACGACGTCCTCGGTTAGCTCATGGTCATAGGTTTTCCAGACCACGAGTGACCGGGATCGCGCGATCCCGGCTCAATTACGACCCCAGCATCTCAGTCAGGGATCGCTCCCTGACGACGGTCACGTGACCGGGATCGCGCGATCCCGGCTCAATTACGACCTGGACCCACGGATCGGGGTCCAGTGCCGCAAGGTCGAACACGTGACCGGGATCGCGCGATCCCGGCTCAATTACGACGCGATGCCATCTCCCCACCTCCTAGCTCCGTCCGGGTGACCGGGATCGCGCGATCCCGGCTCAATTACGACGTCCGAGTCGTCATGTCTTCCTCCTCCCGGTCACTTGGTACTGGTGACCGGGATCGCGCGATCCCGGCTCAATTACGACCAGCGAAGGCCCGGATGCCAGCATCCTCGCTGCTCAGTGACCGGGATCGCGCGATCCCGGCTCAATTACGACTAGTGCGCGCTCCGCCACGGCGCGCACTAGCTCGGTGGCGCGTGACCGGGATCGCGCGATCCCGGCTCAATTACGACCCGCCAGCTCCCACACTCTTTCGGTTGCCTGCGGGTTCACGGCGTGACCGGGATCGCGCGATCCCGGCTCAATTACGACGACCCGGGAACTTCCCCGAGCCGGTGGCTGGCCTACCCGGGTGACCGGGATCGCGCGATCCCGGCTCAATTACGACAAGGCGTCGACCCGCTCGGGGGCCTTGTCGAGCTCGTCCAGTGACCGGGATCGCGCGATCCCGGCTCAATTACGACGCGTGCTCCCCTTCTCGATAGCCCACCACTCGACGGCGATGTGACCGGGATCGCGCGATCCCGGCTCAATTACGACCCCAAGAGTTCAGTCAGGGATCGCTCCCTGACGACGGTGTGACCGGGATCGCGCGATCCCGGCTCAATTACGACCTCGCGGGTTGTCATTGCTATCCGTCCTTTAGTCTGCGCTAGTGACCGGGATCGCGCGATCCCGGCTCAATTACGACCCCGGTCACTTGGTCCAATCCACCGCGTGGGCAGCGCCCAGTGACCGGGATCGCGCGATCCCGGCTCAATTACGACGTAGCCTACCCTCTACTCTCTAGGGGGCCGCTAGGCGGGTGACCGGGATCGCGCGATCCCGGCTCAATTACGACGCGCAAGCGCGGCCTGCGCCGCCCTTTGCGAGCTTGGAGTCGGTGACCGGGATCGCGCGATCCCGGCTCAATTACGACTAGTGCGCGCTCCGCCACGGCGCGCACTAGCTCGGTGGCGCGTGACCGGGATCGCGCGATCCCGGCTCAATTACGACGCGCCGCTTCCGCGGCGAAGCCGTTCGTCGCCGCGATGAGGTGACCGGGATCGCGCGATCCCGGCTCAATTACGACCCAGATACGACCGTCAACGATGACGGCCAGCTTCTCGCGTGACCGGGATCGCGCGATCCCGGCTCAATTACGACGTCGCTCGCCAGCACCTCCAGCACCCGCACCGGCACCTCCCGGGTGACCGGGATCGCGCGATCCCGGCTCAATTACGACAGCCCGCGCTGAGTGCGCAAGCTGCGATGATGTTGCCGGGTGACCGGGATCGCGCGATCCCGGCTCAATTACGACACAGCTCGGCCTCCCGTACCTTTGGGCTGCTCATTAGGGGTGACCGGGATCGCGCGATCCCGGCTCAATTACGACCCGCGGCTGCGCGGAGCGCTACTCGCTCCGGGGGGCGCGTGACCGGGATCGCGCGATCCCGGCTCAATTACGACAACCATTGGGTCGGGATCGGCAGTGGCCAAAATCTGAATGTGACCGGGATCGCGCGATCCCGGCTCAATTACGACGACCATAGGCTCGGGGTCGCGGGCCGCCATCTCCCACACGTGAGCGGGATCGCGCGATCCCGGCTCAATTGCGACAGGGTTCTTGGCGGCATCCTCCCGTACCCAAGGGTGTGACCGGGATCGCGCGATCCCGGCTCAATTACGACGTTTGCCCACCCCGCGTAAGTCTGGTTTGTGTGTCCCGTGACCGGGATCGCGCGATCCCGGCTCAATTACGACATCTCGAAACCGTGGTACCTCCAATCGCACGCCTCAGTTGGGTGACCGGGATCGCGCGATCCCGGCTCAATTACGACTCGCTAAGGGGCCTCAAGCCGTTGCTGGTGATGAACACGTGACCGGGATCGCGCGATCCCGGCTCAATTACGACCAGGCAAAGTGAATTGCCACTTCGCGACTGTCTTGCTCGGGGTGACCGGGATCGCGCGATCCCGGCTCAATTACGACAAGCTCATCTTCCGTTCGAGTCTCCACTGTGTTCCCCTGTGACCGGGATCGCGCGATCCCGGCTCAATTACGACCCTCGTCGTTCTCCCACTTTGCCAGGATGCTCATTGTGACCGCGATCGCGCGATCCCGGCTCAATTATGACGCGGGGTTGCCCGCCGCCTTGATCCGCACCCAGATACGTGACCGGGATCGGGCGATCCCGGCTCAATTACGACCCGCACATTGCGAGTGCCGTCACCAGCACTCGCTCCGTGTGACCGGGATCGCGCGATCCCGGCTCAATTACGACGCGGCCCGGTTCTTGACGGCGGCCAGCCGAACCTTCTCGTGTGACCGGGATCGCGCGATCCCGGCTCAATTACGACAGTTCCTCACGGTCCAGGTGTCTACCGTCGAACTTCACACGTGACCGGGATCGCGCGATCCCGGCTCAATTACGACGAGGGTCAGCGAGCACGAACCCATGCGCGCCTTGAGCTTGTGACCGGGATCGCGCGATCCCGGCTCAATTACGACGCGAACCTCGCCATCCAATCCTCAGTTGAGCGCCGCTGGTGACCGGGATCGCGCGATCCCGGCTCAATTACGACCCACGTTGTGACGAGAAAGCACCCAATCGGAGCCGGGCGACCGGGTGGCCTTTCCTCCATTTGCTTGACAGTCTGTAATTACGCGGCTGCCATGCCCTCCCGAGGATAGCGAAGCTCGTGCTCGACGGCGGGACGTGGCCAATCGTCGAGTGGAGCCGCACGGTGTTGTAGCGGTGGGCCCAGGCGGTAATGGCGCGCTTGGTATCGGCTAGCCCGCCGAAGTGCTGGTTGGCTACGAAATCGCGCTTCAGGGTCGCGAAGAACGACTTGGACACCGCGTTGTCTCGCAGGTGGCCACCCTGCCAGCTGACTGGCGCACCCCGAGGGTGGCGAGCAGGTTCCGCACCTTCCGGGACAGGTACTGGCTGCCGCGATCGCTGTGCAGCACCGCACCAGCGAGGCTGCACCGAGTCTCCAGCGCTGCGTCGATGGCCTCGGCGAGCAGGTAATCGGGCATGCGGTTCGCGAGTGCCCAGCCCACGGTCCTGCGCGAGCCAAGGTCCAGCACCGTGGCGAGGTGGCCAAGCCCTCGCTGGTGCGGACGTATGTAATGTCGCTCACGTAGCGACGACCTGGCTCCCCAGGGGCGAAGTCCTGCCCGACGAGGTCCGGTAATGGTGGTTCCTCCTCGCGCCGCGTGGTGCGTACGAAGCGCCGTGGTGCGGTGGCCGAGATCCCGAGCTCGCCCATGAGCCGCTGCATGCGCTTGTGGTTCGCGCAGTAGCCGCGTCGGCGCAGGTCGTGGGTGATGCGAGGATTGGTGTAGGTGCCCTGGTGCTCGGCGGCGATCGCACGTATCTCGGCGATGACCTGCGCCTTCACAGGGTTAGGACCACGCTCGGCTCGTGCCCGCCAGGGGTCGTACACCTGGCGAGAGATCCTCGCTGTTCGGCACGCTGCCGCTACTGGGAACCCCTCGGCCTCCTGGTGAGGAACTCGAGCGGTGGCGGGTCACTGGTTGCCTTCCTGTAACCAGAAGGCCCGGAATCGTTAGAGCAGCTCGCGTTCCATGGTGAGCTGCTTGAACTGGCGGCGCAGGCGAGTGAGCTCCTCGCGCTCAGCGCTGGTGAGACCCTCGCGCTCACCGCTGTCGATCCGTTCCTGGCGGACACTCGGTACTGGGCCATCCCTGCTCCTCCGTTCGTCTCGCGCTCACCGCTGTCGATCCGTTCCTGGCGGACCCAGTTGCCGAGGGTCTGCTCGTTGACACCGAGCTCACGGGCAACTTCCGCGTTGGTGCGGTGCTGGTCGAGCACGAGGGCCGCTGCGTCCTTGCGGAACTGGCTAGGGTAGCGGCTTCGTCAGTGCTTCGCCGTGGGCTCCTCGCCCGGGGGTGGTGCTGGTACCTTGGTCATCCCTTCCTCCGATAGCAGGTGTCAACCTGGAGGGGGGAAAGACCAGTTCTCGAGGGGCAGAGGCAAGTTTGTGGGGCTAGGTGGAATCGAACCACCGACCTCAGCATTATCAGTGCTGCGCTCTAACCGGCTGAGCTATAGCCCCGCGACCGCGTGCATCCTAGTCGAGTTCGCCCGAGATGTGCACACGCTCGGACTAACCTAGCCGCTGGGAGTTGATGACTTGGATCGTCCTCTAGGGCTAGAGCAGCTTCAGTGGGATGGTAGCGAGCTGCTACCGCTGACCATCGTCGACTCGTGGCTGGAATGTCGGCGGCTTGCTTGGCTGCGGCTCTGGGAGCCGCTCGAGGGCGAGGAAGATCCGGGGAGTCAGGTGCGCGCCGAGTTGGACGTCGGCCCGCTTGCAGCGGTGCCCCCTGACAGAGGCCCGCGCGCCATCGAGGTCATCGAGGAGGAGCTCGGCGTCGCTGGGATCGTGGCCGTAGGCTATGGCCGCGACGGACCGCGGCCAGCGGTGGTAGCGCGGGTGGGCGATCAGTCCGATGTGCTGCCGGCCACGATGATGCAGCTGGCCCTCCGAGCCCGGCTGCTGGCGCGGCTCGAGATAGTCGTCGAGGGCGGCACCTACCTGGACGCGAGCGGTCACGCACACCACGTCCGACTGTCGCACGACGACGAGGTCGCGCTCGACATCGAGCTCGCCGGGCTCCACCAGGCGCTCGAGGATCCCCAGCGCCCTCCAGCGCCGACACAGATCACGCGCTACTGCGAGGAGTGCCCCTACGTCGGGGTGTGCCTGCCAGAGGAGTGGGCCAGGCTGCACGAGCTCCGTCGACGCTTCCCGCGTCGGGTACGCCCCGTGGTCGATCCTGCTCGCCCCCTGTACCTCACGGAGCCGGGTTTGCAGGTGTCGAAGGATGGTGGTGTCGCGGTGATCCGGGATCGCTCCGGGGCGGAGCGCGGTCGTCGGCGCCTCATGGATGTTTCCCAAGTGGTCGTCCACGCGGGTGTGTCGATCTCAACACCCCTCCTCGATGAGCTGCTGCGTCGGAACATCCCCGTTGCACATCTAAATGCGCGGGGTTGGTTCTTGGGTGTCTCGACCGGCTTTCCGCGTCGGAACGTCATGCTGCGTGAGCGTCAGTTTCGCCTCGGCGACGAGGAGCGATTGGCCATCGCACGGGAGATGATCGCTGGCAAGCTGCGCAACCAGCGCGTGCTGTATCGCCGTACGGCAGAGGGTCCAGAGCTTGAGGTGCTCGAGGAGCTTGCCGCGCTGGAGCAGCGAGCCCTCGAGGCGCCGACAGCGGACGAGCTCAGGGGCATCGAGGGTCGCGCCGGTGCTCTCTACTTCGCCGGCTTTGCTCGCATGCTGACCAACCTGCGCCGTTCGGTTCGGGTGACGATGACCCAGCGCTCGCGGCGTCCGCCTCGCGACCCGGTAAACGCTGCCCTGTCCTACTGCTACGGGATCCTCGCCAAGGACGCCACCCTGGCGTGCTGGCTCGCTGGGCTCGATCCCCTCTACGGGGTCTTCCACCGACCCCGCTACGGGCGCCCAGGACTCGCCCTCGACCTGATGGAAGAGTTCCGCCCCATCATCGCCGACTCCGTCGTCCTGCGGTGCTTCAACACCCAGGTCCTCGACGAGAGCCACTTCCAGCACGAGCGCGACGGCGTGCTCCTGAACCCGGAGGGCAGACGCCGCGTCCTCCACGAGTACGAGCGTCGCCTCGAGGTCGAGTTCGAGCACGCGGTCTTCGGCTACCGAATCAGCTACCGTCAGGCGCTGCTGGTACAGGCGCGCCTGCTCGCAGGGGTGCTCATCGGCGACTTCCCGAGCTACGTCCCGGTGACGGTGCGCTGAGATGCGTCGGCTCCGCTACCTCGTCGCCTACGACATCGCCGATCCCAGGCGGTGGCGCAAGGTCTACCAGCTACTGCTGAACGCCGGGGACCCGGTGCAGTTCTCGGTCTTCGTCTGCGATCTGACGGTCCCCGAGCTCGCCGCACTCCGTCGCGCGCTCGAGCGGGTGATGGTCGTGGGTGAGGATCGGTTCCTCATCGCGCGCCTCGGCGATCCCGCTGCGGAAGGTGTGATCGAGTTTCTCGGCGACAAGCCCACGCTGCCTTTGGCGGGCACCGCGATCTTCTGAAGACCGAGCAGCCGTGGCGAACCCTCGTAGGCTGGCGGCGTGAACGAGACTCCAGCAACCCGGTGGCGCACCAGGGACGTGTGGTTGATCACGTTGTCGGCAGGCTTCGCCGACCTCGGCTACCAGGCAATCGTGGCCGGCGTGCCGCTGCTGCTCGTGCTGCAGCTGCATGCGAGCGCTGCCGCCTACGGGCTGGCGGCCGGCCTCGGCTACGGGCTTGGGTCCGTGACCTCGATCCTGGGCGGGCGGCTCGGCGACCGCTTCGGTCGCAAGCCGGTGGCCGTCGCAGGGAACCTCGGCATTCTCCTGCTGAGCGCGATCTCGCTGGCAAGGAGCGTTCCCACGGTGATCATCCTGTTCGTCCTGGGTTGGCTCGCGCGCAACTTCCGATCGCCGGTGCGACGAGCCATGCTGGTCGAGGTCGTATCCCGCGAGCGGCGGCGCGACGCCTTCGGTCTCCTGCACGCCATCGACGTGGGCGGAGGCCTGCTGTCGGCGGTCGCTGCCGTGGTGCTGGTGGGCTCTGGTCTGCTCAGCCTCAGGATGCTCTTCGCGATCACCGCCATTCCCATCGCAACGTCGAGCCTCCTGCTCGCACTGGTGCGCTCAGGTCGCGTGCGGTCTAGCCGCGACGAACCATCTGCGAGCTCGGTCGACGAGCAGCCGGCCCAGGCAGCAGCGACGAGGCGCGTGCGCCGGGCGGTCCTGCTCGCCACCGCGCTCTACGGCTTCAGTTCGTACTCGCTGGGCTTTCCGGTGCTCGCGATCGCGACGCACGCGCACCTCGTCGCCAGTGGCTTCGGTGCCTACGCGGTCTTCCTTGGCGTCTCCGCCGTCACGGGCTACCTGGTTGGTCGGTGGCGCGGGTCACCGCTGTGGTGGCTTGCGCTCGGGGGCTACGGTCTGTCGGCCGTAGGATCAACCCTGCTCGTCCCGCACGGGCTTGCGGTGAGCTTCCTCGGCGTCGGGCTCCTCGGAGTCGGGCTCGGGGTCATCGAGACCCTGGAGCCCACGCTGATCGCCCGTCTGGCCCCGGATGCCGCCCAAGGCAGGGCGATGGGGGGCCTCACAGCCGCTCGCAGCCTCGGTCTCCTGCTCGCTGACCTCTTGCTCGGAGCCCTGTTTGCCTCCCACGGCACGGTGGCGTTCCTCTACGGGGCGGTGCTCGCAGCCGTCGCTGCGGTGGTGATAGCTGCCCAGGCACCCCAGGTCCGGCACGGAGCCGTGGACCTGGGGTGATGGTCGACGCGGCGCGCTAGGCCTCGCCGCGGGCGAAGGCCTCGACCGCCTCGCGGGCCTCGTCGTCGTGCATCTGACGAGGAGGCGACTTCATGAAGTACGCCGAGGGACCCTCCAGCGGGCCGCCGATGCCTCGATCGAGCGCGATCTTGGCGCAGCGGACGGCGTCGATGATCACGCCGGCGGAGTTCGGCGAGTCCCACACCTCGAGCTTGAGCTCGATGTTGAGCGGCACGTCACCGAAGTTGCGGCCCTCGAGGCGGATATAAGCCCACTTGCGATCCTCCAGCCATGCAACGTGGTCGGAGGGACCGATGTGGACGTTGTAGGCATCGATGCCGTGCTCGATCTGGCTCGTGACCGCCTGCGTCTTCGAGATCTTCTTTGACTCGAGGCGGCTGCGCTCGAGCATGTTCATGAAGTCCATGTTCCCGCCGACGTTGAGCTGGTACGTGCGATCCAGGACGAGACCTCGATCCTCGAAGAGGCGGGCGAGCACGCGGTGGACGATGGTCGCGCCCACCTGGCTCTTGATGTCATCACCGATGATCGGCACGCCGGCAGCACGGAATCGCTCGGCCCAGACGGGGTCCGAGGCGATGAAGACGGGGATGGCGTTGACGAAGGCGACGCCGGCTTCGAGGGCTGCCTCCGCGTAGGCGCGCTGGGCCTGCTCGGAGCCGACGGGAAGGTAGGCCACGAGGACGTCCGCCCTCGCTTCGCGCAGTCGGGCGGCCACGTCGACCGGGGGTAGAGGCGACTCCTTGACGACCTGGCGGTAGTAGGTGCCGAGGCCGTCGAGGGTCGGGCCTCGGTCGACGATGACGTTCGTCTCAGGGACCTCGGCGAACTTGATGGTGTTGTTGTGGCCTGCGTGGATGGCTTTGGCGACGTCGAGGCCCACCTTGTCGTCGTCGACGTCGAAGGCGGCGACCACCTCGATGTCGCGGACGTGGTAGCCCCCGAGCTCCACGTGCATGAGGCCGGGGACCTCCTGGTCACGTGGAGCGTTGCGGTAGTACTCGATGCCTTGCACCAGCGAGCTGGCGCAGTTGCCGACTCCGGCGATGGCGAGGCGGATACGACCTCCCATGGCTCTCCTTTCCTCGATGGTGTCCGACGATCCTCAGGTTCCCTGCCTCGCGTGCTCGCCGAGCCGCTCGAGGGTCTCGAGCTCGGCTCGCAGGCGCGCGCGCACTGTCTGCAGTGCGAGCTGAGGTGCTTCTCGTTCGAGCTGCTCGAGCTCGCCAAGCCGCTCGGTGAGGAGCCGGCGTCGAGCCAGCGCGAGTGCGCGCACCGCGGCATCGTCGAGCAAGCGGGCGGCCACGAGCGCGATGGTGCTGAGCCGATCGTCGCTCGCGTCGACGTGGGCCAGCTCTGCCGTGAGTCGTTCGCGTCCCTCAGCGGTGATGCGGTAGGTGCGCCGCGCGCGCCCCCCGACCGCGCTTGCGGCGAGCACGAGCTCGGCGGCGAGCACCCCGGGGAGTCGCGACGGGTCGAGCTTGCCCACCCCCCCGACCGGGCTGATGAGGCCACCACGGTGCAGCCGCGCGAGGGCGGGGTAGATCGACCCGTACGAAAAGCGACCGATCTCGCCGAAGGCGACCTGGAGCCGGCGCGAGATCTCGTAGCCATGCGCAGGTGAGGTCGAGAGAACCACCAGCGTGGCGAGCTCCACCGGGCTCAGCGGCTTCGGGGTGGTGCTGCGTGCGACCATGCGCATCAGCGTAGTGGGTCGCACGAGATATCGAATCGATATAACGAGCCGTAACCCACTCGCTCGCCTCCGCGACGAGCGGCTACCATGGGCCTGTGGCACCCTCGAGCCCCAGCGAGGCGAGCGCCTCCACGTTCGCCAGCATCGACCATCGCCTGCTGCGACGTCGCATGCTGCGTGCCCTCGCGTCGGGGTTGCTGAGCCGCGAGGACGTCTGCGATGCCGGGGCCGAGCTCGCGCGGGCTGCCCAGAGCTTCGGACTCTCGCGTGGTGTTGCCTGTCCGGTGTGTGCCGGCCCCGAGCTCCGTGAGGTCTCCTTCGCCTTCGGTAAGGGGCTGCCGCGAGACGGCCAGGTGCTCGGCGGCCTGGTCGACGAACGATCACTCGAGCGCATCGCCGATGTGCGACTGTTCCGCGTCGAGGTCTGTCTCGACTGCCGCTGGAACTGCGTCCTCGAGGAGCGTAGCCGCGGCCTGTGCTAGGGTGCAGCTGATGCCGGCACACCCCCGGCAGAGCGCCTGTAGCACCCCCAGGGTGCACGGGACCTCGTTGAAGGGGGGCAGACATGGGTGATCCGAATAGTGGAGCGCGGGCCGAAGCCGGCGATCGCGAAGCGCGCGGTGTCCACGGCGATCGCGTTGCGTCGGTACCGTCGATCGCGCGCTGGAAGGCGCGCAACGGGGCTCGGCCACTCGTCATGGTGACGGCGTACGACTATCCGAGTGCGCGCATCGCCGACGATGCCGGGGTGGACATGATCCTGGTCGGGGACTCGGTGGCGATGGCAGTGCTCGGCATGCCGGACACGCTCTCGGTGCGCGTCCGCGATCTTGTCCACCACGTGGCGGCCGTCGCCCGAGCGCAGCCAAGAGCGCTGGTGGTCGCGGATCTGCCGTGGCTGAGCTACCACCGCGGGCGCCGTCGTGCCGTCGAGGCGGCCGGCAAGCTCGTACGGGCTGGTGCCAAGGCGGTCAAGCTCGAGGGAGGGGCCGAACGGGACGTCGTCATCACCGCGCTCAAGGCGGCGGAGATCCCGGTCATGGGGCACCTCGGCCTCACCCCGCAGAGTACGCACGTGTTCGGGGGCATGGTGGTGCAGGGCAAGACCGTGGCGGCGGCGGAGCAACTGGTGGCCGACGCGCTTGCCCTGGAGGCGGCCGGGGTCTTTGCCATCGTGCTCGAGGGGATCCCCGCGCCGATCGCGGCGGTCATCACGGAGCGGGTCTCGGTCCCGACCATCGGCATCGGAGCCGGTCCTCGCTGCGACGGCCAGGTACTGGTCTTCCACGACGTTTTGGGGCTGAGCGAAGGGCGTCGACCCCGGTTCGTGAAGACCTACGCAGAGCTCGGCGCGACGGCGCGCGAGGCGTTGGCGGCGTGGTCGAAGGACGTCGTAGAGGGAGCGTTCCCCGACGACGCCCACGCGTACCGTGCCTCGGACGAGCTCGCTGCCTGGGCTGCCTCCCAGCTCGGGGAAGGCGCGCGATCGGCGATCACGTCGAGGTGATCGCGATGTCGGCGAAGCGGGTCCAGTCGGCGATGAAGGCGAGGTTCACCGTCCCCTGCGGCCCATTGCGGTGCTTGGCGACGATGATCTCCGCGACCCCGCGATCGGGCGTATCCGGGTGGTAGGCCTCGTCGCGGTAGATGAACATCACCACGTCCGCGTCCTGCTCCAGCGAGTTGTGCACGACGACGCCGTCGGCAACGAAGCTGTGGGTCGCGGGGACCTCGACATCGAAGACCAGCTCGGTGCCCAGCTCACGAGCACCGACGAGGTCGGTCGTGGTGAGTTTGCCCCCGCGCACGACGACGACCGGCTCGCCGTAGTCGAGCTCACCAGCTGCTCGCCACCCCTGTGGCGTCCACAGCCGGTGGTCGGCGGTAGCGCGGAGGCGGGATCCGTCGGCGAAGGAGAACTCCACCACGGGTTTGGTTCCCGTCGCCACCACGCGTCGGCCTACGGCGTCGACAAGCCGACCCTCGTGATTGAGCGCGCGCAGCGGGATATCGCGCGCTCCCTCGGCCCAGAGCCAGCCGAGCGCCCGCTGCTCACCGCTCGCCAGCGTGAGCTGCGTGTCCCAGCTCAGACAGCCGGACTCACGCAAGTCCGCGAGCTGGGGGCGGCGATCGCCGCGCGACTCGAGGTTGCGAGAGAGCTGGGAGAGCGCCACGATCGGGACGTCGAGCTCGCGGGCGAGGAGCTTGAGGCCACGGGAGATCTCGGACACCTCAAGCTGGCGCGACTCCGCGTTAGGTCGGCCGCTCATGAGCTGCAGGTAGTCGACGACGATGAGGGAGAGCCCTCGCTCCGCTCTGACGCGACGGGCTCGTGCACGGAGGTCGAGCACGGTGAGGTTGGGATCGTCGTCGATGAGGATGGGGCGCGTCGCGAGCTCGCCGGCGGCGTGGGAGACCTGATCCCACTCGCGCTCGGTGAGCCGACCGGAACGCAGGCGCTGGCTGCTTACCCGCGCCTGGGAGGCGACCAGCCGCTGACCGAGCTCAAGGCGATTCATCTCGAGCGAGAACAGCAGAACAGGCTCGGGGCTGGTTCGCGCAACGTTGAGGGCCATTGAGAGCGCAAAGGACGTCTTGCCCATGCCCGGACGAGCACCCACGATGATGAGGTTGGACCGGTGGAGCCCGGTGAGGAGCTCGTCGAGATCGCGAAAGCCCGTTGGTACGGCATACGAGGTGAGATCCTCTGCGTTGGCCGCCTGCTCGAGCTGGTCGAGGACCTCCATGAGTACGCGCTCCAACCCAACCGCCGCACTCTGGCGACTCCCGGAGGCGACCTCTAGGATCTTGGACTCGGCCCGATCCAGCACCGCACGCACGTCAGTCGGGAGACCGTAGGCCTCCTCGGCGATCGCAGTGGCAGCGTCGATGAGCCGGCGCAAGATGCCGTACTCGTGCACGATGCGCGCGTAGCGCTCCACCGAGCTGATCAGCGGCGTCTCGGCGACGAGGCGTGCGAGCGTCTCGGAACCGCCGATGAGCTCCATGATGCCACGGCGCACAAGCTCGTCGCCGACCGAGACGAGATCGGTCGTCTCCCCCCGGGCATACAGGTCGACGATCACCTCGAAGAGCTGGCGGTGCGACGGACGGAAGAAGTCGTCGGGTCGCACGAGCTCGATGGCGTCGCCGACGGCCTCGCGCGAGAGCAGCATCGCGCCGAGCAGCGACTCCTCGGCTTCGAGGTTGTGCGGCGGCAGGCGATCACGATCTTCGGACCGCGCCGCGCGCTCCCGTCGGCCGGCGTTGGCCATGGGGCTGCTTAGTGTTCGGCTGGCGTCACGACCACCGCGATGGCCACGTCGACACCGTGCCCGAGGGCCAGGACCACCGGGTGCTCGCCGACGTGCTTGAGCGGCGCCTCGAGGCGAACCTGCGCACGGTCGAGCTCGATGCCTGTGGCGGCCTGCACGGCCGAGACGATGTCGCTCGTTCCCACTGAGCCAAAGAGCGTCCCCTCGTCGGAGGCGCGCGCGCTGATCTCGAGGCGGAGCCCAGCGAGCAGCCGGGCGCGCTCCTCGGCCTCGGCGCGCTCGCGCGCGCGCTGCGCCTCAGCCTTCTGGCGCATCGCCACCGCCTGCTGCTCGATCTTCGGCGTCGCTACCACGGCCAGCTTGCGCGGGATCAGGTAGTTGCGTGCGTAGCCGTCAGCCACGCGTACGATGTCTCCCCGGTCACCCAGACCGGGGATGCGAGAGCGAAGCAGGACGTTCACGCTTCCTCCTCCTCCGACTCGCGTTCGCTGGCCGGGTTGGCACTCTCCTGGCCGCGCTCACCGCTCGGGGCGCGATCGCGCACGCGCACGTCGCGCTCTGAGACAGCCTGGTCGCCCTGGTTGCGTCGCGTTCGGTCGGAGACCGGCCGGATGACGTAGGGCAGGAGGGCAAGCTCGCGCGCGACCTTGATGGCGGTCGCGACGTCGGCCTGGTGCTGCGCACAGTTGCCGGTCACGCGACGAGCTCGGATCTTGGCCCGCTCAGAGGTGAAGCGGCGCAGCAGCTCAACGTCCTTGTAGTCGACCCACTCCACGTGCTGCTGGCAGAGGATGCAGGGCTTCTTCTTGGGCCGCTTGGCCTCGGCCGCCTCACGACCGCGGCGCTTGCGCTTGGTGGTGGTCTTCGGCATGGCTAGAAGGGTTCCTCCTCATATCCGATGCCCGTATCCATCGAGGTGGTGGGTTCGTTGGCGACGGGTCGATTCTGGACGGTGCGGCGCTCGGTGCGGTGGACGTCGGCGGTGGCCCACCGCAGCGACGGTCCAACCTCTTCGGCCACGACCTGGATCTTGGAGCGGCGCTCGCCTTCAGGGGTCTCCCACGTGCGCTGCTCGAGTCGACCGAAGACAATAGCCCGGGAGCCCTTCTCGAGCGACGAGGCGACGTTGTCGGCGAGGTCACCCCAGCAGATGACCTCGAAGAACGACGTCGACTCCTCCCACTCCTGGGTCTGTTGGTTGAGCCGTCGGCGGTTGACAGCGATGGAGAAGATCGCCTGCGCGCGACCCTGGTTGGTGAAGCGCAGCTCCGGCTCCTTCGTGAGGTTGCCGACGAGGGTTACGGTGTTGCCAGCTGCCATGAGGTGCCTTTCGCTCGGCGGGTTCTAGGCGCGCCCGGGGGCGCCAAGGAGAGGGATCTTGCCCTGAGCCGCGAGCTTGTCAGGGAGCCGCACGACCTTGTGGCGCAGGACGCCATCGGTGATCGAGAGGACCCTGTCCAGCTCGTCGACGACCGCCGGCTCGGCACGAAAGCGCACGAAGCTGTAGGAGCCGTCGGTGCGGTGAGCGATGGGGTAGGCGAGCATGCGCCGACCCCAGTGGGCTTCCTGGGTGACCGCACCACCGCCCCCGGTGACAATGGAGCGGACGCGGTCAAAGACAGCCGTGCGCTCCTCGTCGGAGAGCGCCGGCGACGTGATGATGGCGAGCTCGTACTCGCGCACGCGGTGAACCTCCTTCGGACCTGGTGATTGCCAGGGCCCCACGCTGGGGCAGGGGAGCCGCGCGCGATGCCGCGCGGCGCGTCCAGCATAGCCCTAGGAGGAGGAGGCCGGCGCCGATCCGTAGGGGTGGCTGGAGGGCAGGGGCAGCGTGTGCTCGAGGTCGTCGGGGATGAGCCGGCTCAGCGAGTGGAACAGCAGGAGCGCAAAGCCGATCTGGAACATCACCTCGCCCTGGAAGAGGACCATGATGCCGTCGTTGGGCAGGGACAGTAGCGCCATGACGCCGCCGATCACCTGAACCAGAATCATGGTGGCGTTGAACCAGTTGCGTGCGTAGCGCCACCAGATCCACGCCGACATGACCAGCTGCTCGATGAAGAGGATGGAACCAAGGGTCTGGTGCGTCCAATCAAACAGGGTGCCCCAGGTGTAGGGCGTGAAGCAGATGCCGAGGATGAGCATCGACATGATGCGTAGCGCTCGACGCAGAACGCCGAGACCTCCGCGTAGCGGCAAGTCGCGCGAGGCCAGCCAGGAAAACACCGAGCAGGTGACAAAGCCGGTGGCGAGCGGCACGAAGGAATCGAGGTGGGTCAGGTAGTAACTGATGCCGTAGCCGTCGATGGCGGAGGTCGGGTACCAGATGGTCACGAGGAGCAGGGCGCCGAAGAGAGCGAGATCGGCGGTGAGCAGGCGTTCCTGAACCTTGGTTCGTAGCATCGTGCACCTCCTCTCCTCCGAGGTGTCGCACGTAGCGTCGAGCTCGTGGCAGGCGCGGAGTCGCGATCGTGCTCCCAGCGCCATTGTAGGCTACAAGTGTTTTTGTCGACACCGCTGACTGCTGCTTCCCCGTGCGGTGGGCTACGCTAATTGGTAGATACGGCGGGGGTGGGCATGGCACAACGGTGGGCAGCGCTCGGCACGATGGGGCGAGTGGCGGCGATCTTGACGGCGGTGGTTCTGATCGCGCTGCTCATGCCGTGGTACGGCGTCTCGATCGGCTCCTACAGCATCTCGGTGGATGGCTTCCACTCGTTCGGGTTGCTCACGGCGCTCGGCGTCGTGAGCGTCGTCGCTGGCATCGTGCGAAGCGACGCCCCCTGGGCGCGCTCGGCGCGACTGGTGGGAACGGTCCTCGAGACCGCGGGCGCGGCGCTGTTCCTCGCCAGCTACCACACCGCGTACTCGACCAACGTGCTCTCAGTCTCCTTCGGCCCGCAGATCGGTGTGTACCCGGCACTTGCCGCCGGAGCGGCTGGCCTCGTGGTGGGGCTAAACGAACGGCGTCGGACCGCCTGAGATGCGTCGGGCCGCCGTCCTCCTGGGCGCGGGGGTCGCGCTGGCCGCGTGCGGAGCGAGCTCGCATCGCGTTGTGACGCCCACCAACCCGGTGGCCTTGGCGGCGCGAGCGATGGCTGCAACCTCGGTGTCGTTCTGCTTCGACACCACTGCGAGTGCCCAAGGGGGCCAGGAGCGCCTCTCCGGATGTGGCGAGGAGTCGGCCCATGCCCAGCTTCTGCGCTTTGGCGAGCAACTCGAGGAGCTCGTGGCCGGTCAATCCGCGAGCAGCTCCGAGAACGTCATCGTCGTCGGTACCAAGCTGTGGATCCAGTCCAAGGGCTTGTGGTACCGCGAGCCGAACGTACCGACGGTGGTTGAGCCAGCGAGCCTGGCAGCGCTACTCGAGCGGGTGCCCAAGTTCGTGGTGGGCAGGGGTGGTGTTGTCGACAAGGTGCAGACGCTTGCCTACACGGCGAACCTTTCCGGGTCGCAGCTCACTGGGCTCATCGACTCGCTGCCCGCTGGCTTGCGCAGCCAGTACCAGCAGGAGGGTATCCGCCAGCTCTCCGTTGATGCCGAGCTCAGCCAGCGCGGTCGGCTGCTCGCGGTCGATGAGCTCGAGCACCTTGTCGACGCTGGCCAGCAGGTGCAGGTGGTGCAGGCGGTGGTCTTCTCCGGCTTCGGCGAGGCGGTGTCCGTGAGTCCGCCTCCGACCTCGCTCATCGGCTCCGGCCAGCCCTCCGGCTGAGCCAGGCCACCCACGCTGCGGCGGTGGTGGCGCTCCCGAGCACGACCACGAGCACCACCGAGCCGCCTCGTGGGCCGAGCAGCGGAGCGAGGGCGGCGGGGAGCGCGAGGTTGACGGAGCCGCGTGGAACGAGGCCCAGCGCGATCCAGGGTCCGAGCGTGCGGGTGCGATACCACACGCCAAGGGAGGCGACGGCGATCGCCGCGAGCAGTGCCGCCGTTGTCAGCAGCGTGTGGGCTCCGATCGACGTGAGTGGCTCTCGAGGGCCACCGACGTAGCCAGCCGCTGCGAAGAACGCGGCTGCGAGCACCCGTCGCACCCAGACCACTAACCCGTGGTGCGGCAGGAGGTCGTGGGCGAGCGCGCCCGCGAGCGCCCCAGCGAGCGCCGGGGAGGTGCCGAGCAGCATCGAGGCAATGACGGTGAGGGCTGCGAGTGCTCGTAGGCCGCCTGTCGTGGTGCGGCGAGCGACGAGCGCGACGACGGCGGCGACGGCCGTGACGAGGAGGGTCCGAGTCGGCTCCCGCACACTCGGCACCAGGAGCGGCAGGAGTGCGAGCACGAGCAGGCTCACGAGGTCCTCTGCGACGGCTGCTTGGAGCACGAGCCGCCTGGTGCTGGGGGGAGGGGCGCGCGTTCGAGGGTTGCGACGGCGATGGGGCTCGAGGTTGGCAGTGCGGTGAGCGCCAGGGCGACGAGCACGCTGGGGGTAGCGAACGTGTCTGGTGCGCGCAGGGTTCCCAGTACCACGAGGAGGCAGAGTGTGGTGAGTGCGCCCGCCAGCCCCGCGATGCGCAGCCCATCGGCCGCAAGAGGGTGCGAGCCGAGCTCGGCGATCTCCTCGCCGACGACCGCGAGCACAACGAAGAGCCCGACGTTGGCAAGGCCTTGGGCGGCGTGGGTGGTGGGAGCAGGGTGCGGCACGAGCGCTCCTGCCATCCCGGCAGCAAGTAGCACGAGTGCCCCCGGGACCGGCAGGCGCCGTTCAAGCCCGACCACGAGTGCGGCGCTCGCGAGGATGGCGGCTACCACCAGCATGGTCGCCGATCCGTGACGTCGCGGATCGTCATCGCAGGCGGAGGCTACCAAGTGGTGCTGGTTGCTCGACCCGGAGGCGCCAGCACGGACACACTCGTGGCCGAGGTCCGAGAGGTACGTGTCAGCCCGACGGCGCCGGTGTGCACTCGGCGTCGTCGGTCAGCAAATGACGAGCAGCCCTCTGACGCTCCCAGGGCACCGGTCGGCTACGGCGGCGTCGGGTCGCGGTCCGTCGTGCCGCCCCTTGCCGAGTTGGCCTCAAGGAGCCGGCTTGCGAGCAGACCGAGGAGCGTGCTTGCGACGACGAGGCCGATGATGGCGCCGGTGCCTTCGGGACCGAGCTCGGACGCGAGCACAACGGCGATCGCGAGGGAGACCTCGCCTCGGGGCAGCATCCCGACCGCCAGCCACGGGTCGAAGCGTCCCGGCGCAGCCCCGAGTGCGAGACGGGAGGCCACGACGGCGAGGAGGAGCACGGCGACGAGGACGAGGTCGACGCGCTCGATGGGCTCCAGCGAGCCACCGACGTAGCCAGCCGCCGCGAAGAACGCGGCTGCGAGCACCCGTCGCACCCAGACCACTAACCCGTGGTGCGGCAGGAGGTCGTGGGCGAGCGCGCCCGCGAGCGCCCCAGCGAGCGCCGGGGAGGTGCCGAGCAGCATCGAGGCAATGACGGTGAGGGCTGCGAGTGCTCGTAGGCCGCCTGTCGTGGTGCGGCGAGCGACGAGCGCGACGACGACGGCGACGGCCGTGGCAAGGAGCGCGATGGGGTGAACCCCGACGGTGAGGACGATGGGAGTCAGGGCCAGCACAAGCAGGCTCACCAGGTCGTCAGCGATCGCGGCTTGCAGCACCAGCAGGAGTGACGCTCGCGGGATCCGGGCGTGCTCGAGCACTGCGATCGCGAGCGCTCCGGACGTGGGAAGCGCGGCAAGAGCGAGGCCGATGCTCTCCGCGGTTCCCATGCCGATGAGCTTGGTAAGCCCAGCGGCGAGGGCTCCTGCAACCACGACGCCGACGAGGGCCACGCGAAGGCCGAGCGCACTGATCGGATGATGGCCGTGGGATCCGAGCTCCTCGCCAACCCCGAGTAGCACCACGAAGACACCAATCTGCTCAAGCAGGCGTGCGCTCTGCAGCACCACGATGGGACTGTGGAGCACGGAGGCCCAGGCCATCCCCGCAACGAGTAGCCAAAGGGCGTTCGGCAGGAGTCGCCGCGACGGTAGCAGGCTCCCGAGGATCACCAGCACTGCGAGGCCGGCTTCCGCGAGGAGCGTCGGCAACCATGGCAGAACCACAGTGCCGCTCACACCGCGCTGAGATCTCGGGGGTTGAGCGTCATCAGCGGGACTCTAGCCTGGGGGTATGGTTCCTCGTCGTGGCGCACTCGGTGCGGGAGCGCTCCTCGTCGCGTCGCTGGCGTTGACCGGCTGCCACTTCTCCAACGGCGACTACGGGCCAGCACAAGCTGGCGGAGGGCTCTCACCGACCTCCTCAACCGGCACGAACACTGGGCCCATCGGTGCGAACACCACGGCTCCTTACGCCAAGCTCATCGGTGGTTCCGCCGCCCCGAAGACCGCGTCCTCCTACGACGGCGCAGGGTTCCCAATCCCGAACTACCCGCCAGTCCCGTGCCCGGCGTCGTCGTGCCGGAACGGCTCGCCGCTCGGCCCGGTGACGATCTCGTGGCGCAACTCTCCCTACGGGCCCATCCTGACCACGGCGAACGGCTACACGCTCTACCTACGCCTCGGAGACGGCTTTCGCGAGTCGGGATGCCACGGCGCCTGCCTACGGGCCTTTCCTCCGCTGCTTACCAACGGTGCGCCGCAGGCGGCCCCCGGCCTGCTCGCTGCAGATGTCGGCGATCTCACGGCATCCAACGGCAAGGAACAGGCTTCCTATGGGGGACACCCGCTCTACACCTACCGCGGTGACACGAAGCCCGGTCAGTACAACGCCGAGGGCAAAGGTGGCATCTGGTACGTCGTGTCCATCACCGGTTTCCCGGTGAAGGCTCCGCTCTCGTCCGGGGCTCAGAGCAGCGGTTCTTCCTCGGCGTCGACCGCGGGCTCCTAGTCGGTCGGTGCCGTCGGCGACCGGCGGCGCGTCGCGTCCAACAGGACCTGGGAGATATCGGCGACCCGCACGGATGAGGCCGCCTCGTCGACAGCCTGGCGTGCCTTGAGCGCGTCGTCAAGCATGATCATGCAGAAGGGGCAGGCAACCCCGACGACCTCTGCGCCGGTCGAGAGCGCTTGGGCAATGCGGGCTTCATTGACGCGCTGACCAGCCGGCTCCTCCATCCACATGCGTGCTCCTCCGGCACCGCAGCACAGGCTCCGCTGGCGGTTCCGCTCCATCTCGAGGGGTGCAGCTCCGAGAACCCCCGCCATCACCGCGCGGGGCGCGTCGTAGATGCCGTTGTGTCGTCCGAGGTAGCAGGAGTCGTGGAAGGTCGCCGACGCGATCGTGCCGGGCTCGACCGCAAGGCGCCCCTCCCCAACCAGACGAGCGAGGTACTCGGAGTGGTGGAGCACCTCCAAGGGCCCAGCGCCGAGCGCAGGGTACTCGTTGCGGATGGTGTTGAAGCAGTGGGGGCAGGAGGTGAGGATGGTCCGGGCGCGAGCCTCCCTCAGCGTCTCGATGACCTGCTGGGCCTGGAGCTGGAAAAGGTACTCGTTGCCCATGCGCCGTGCCGGGTCGCCGGTGCAGGTCTCGCGGGGTCCGAGCACGCCGAAGCGCACGCCTGCCTGGTGGAGTAGCGTCGTAACCGACCTGGTCACTGCTTGGGCGCGCTCGTCGAGCGCGCCAGCGCAACCTACCCACAGCAGCACCTCGAGTTCATCGGGCACGACGTCGTCGATGACTGGCACCTCGAACTCGAGGCCCTTGACCCAGTCGAGCCGGTGTGAGGAGCCCAGTCCCCAGGGATCCCCCTGGTTCTCCAGGTTGCGCAGCATGGAGCTCGCCTCGCTCGGGAACGAGGACTCCATGAGGACCTGGTAGCGCCGGAGGTCCACGATGGTGTCGACGTGCTCGATGTCGACCGGGCACGCCGCGACGCACGCCCCGCAAGTGGTGCACGCCCAGAGCACCTCCGGTGCGACCACTTCCGGTACCAAGGGTGCCTCGCCGTGCTCAGGGTGGGCCGCGAGATCGAGCACCGCATCGCGCAGCGACATCACCAGGAGCTTGGGGGAGAGCGCCTTGCCGGTGCCCCAGGCCGGGCAGAGCTCCTGGCAGCGCCCGCACTCGGTGCACGCGAGCGTGTCGAGGCGCTGCTTCCAGCTCAGCTGACCGACGGTGCCCACCCCGATGACGGTGGACTCGTCGAACGCCTCGGGGTCGAGGTTGGGCGTCGTGGCGAGTGCCCCGAGCGCCCGAGGTCGGCGCGCGAAGGCGACGTTGATCGGGGCCGTGGCGATGTGAAGGTGCTTGGAGTGGACGATGAAGACGAGGAAGGCGAAGATGACCGCCACGTTGGCGACCAGAAAGACCGACTCGAGCTCGTAGTTGGTGTACGGACCGAGGTGACGGAAGGGCAGGGCGACCAGCTCCGAGAGCCACGCGCCGTGGTGGTAGGGGAAGTCGCCGTCGTTGATCTGCGTCCCGCGGTAGGCAAGGAGGGTGAGGATCACCGCGGCGATCCAGAGGAGCGTCAGCCAGGCTACACCGGTGTGGGAGCCGTAGAAGCGCGACGAGCGCTTGCGGCGACGTGGATCCTCGCGCAGGCGAAGCACGGTGAAGACGACGAGGGCGACAAGGACGAGGAAAGCCATCGTGTCCTCGAGCGCCCCGAGCCAGGCGTCGTGGCCGATCAGGGGGAAGGCGAAGTGACGGTTGAAGAGCGCGCCCACCGCCTCCACCACGGTCACGAGGAGGATCGTGAAGCCCCAGAAGGTGAAGAAGTGGGCAAGGCCCGGCACACGCTTGGCGAGCAGCCGCCGCTGACCGAGCACCTCGACGGCCTCTGCCCGTGCGACGCGCCCGACGGTGACGTGGCGATTGGGGGCCGGGGCGCCGCTACGCACCACGCGGACGAGTTGCAACCCTCGACGGGCGGCGAGGGCGAGACACACCACGATGACGGCCAAGCCGACAGCGAGCCTCATGGGTCCTCCTGCGACGAGCTCAGGCCCGAGGCTACCATTCGGTAGGTTGCGAGTCCCGTCGGGGGTCGACGAGGTCGTCCGGGTCGAGGTGGTAGCGGCTGGGCGTAGGACCGCGTTGGCCCTGGTACTTGGAACCGAGTTCGCTCGAGCCGTAGGGCCGCTCAGCGGGGGTGGTCATCTCGAGAAAGGAGATCTGGCCGATGCGCATGCCCGGGTACAGGGTGATGGGCAGCTGCGCGACGTTCGAGAGCTCCAGGGTGACGTGACCCGCGAAGCCGGGATCGATGAAGCCGGCGGTGGAGTGGATGAGTAGGCCAAGCCTTCCCATCGACGACTTGCCTTCGAGGCGGGCCACCAGGTCGTCGCCGACGCGAACCTGCTCGATCGTGGAGCCGAGCACGAACTCTCCCGGGTGGAGCATGAAGGCCGCGCCCCAGGGAACCTCCACGACCTCGGTGAGGTCGTCGGGCAGCGCGGCAAGGTCGAGGTAGCCGGCCGAGTAGTTGCGAAAGACCCGGAAGACAGCGTCGAGGCGCAGGTCGATGGAGGACGGCTGGAGGGCTCCAGGAGCGAGAGGCTCGACAGCGATACGGCCCTCGTCGAGGGCGGCACGCAGCGAGCGGTCCGAGAGGATCATCGGCGCTAGACTACCGGAGTACCCACGCCAAGGCTGGGATGCGGGCGTAGTTCAGAGGCAGAACATCAGCTTCCCAAGCTGAGAACGCGGGTTCGATTCCCGTCGCCCGCTCCACTCGCATCACTAGCCAGCGCGATTACCGTCGGATTGAGCGCGTCAAGGATGACGCCCTGGGCATCGTGGGACTCCGCACATATCACCAGTTCAGGGCCATCATCGTCGGAGAAGCTCGCTCGCCGGAGGATCCAGCGATCCAAGGCTGACTACGATCAGACCACCGTGCGGCTGGGGGAGTCGCTCGCGTAGTGCGCGCCCGCCTCAATGCGCGCGGCCCCCAGGCAGGTGTGGCCCATAGGTGCCATCAGGTTGCGCGTACTCGCTCCCGTCACCGCCGCCCACATGTTGTCGGAGTGACGCACATCGTCAATGTGCAGCTTGGGCCTTCGAATGGTGCGCCGAGCGCGATCCCACCCGTTCCCAAGGACGCGTATGTGCAAGGGATCGACCTTCGTACCAGTGGACAGCGCCGCATAGGGGTCCGGCCCGATGTAGTACTCAAGGTGCTCGGCGAGCCGCGGGTTTACGTCCAGAGAAGTGATGCATGACCACCCCGTGACCCACCCCAACCCTCTCGCCACCGGCGACACCGCAAGGGCAGGTTCCCATGCCAGCGCCAGTGTCGCAACAGCGCACCCGCTCGAGCCCA
>Ga0080006_1209026_pt1 | contig 40005 bp, 29 predicted proteins | sample RS3BMetagenome_FD_69209 | JGI IMG/M metagenome (GOLD analysis project Ga0080006, IMG submission 69209) | Ferric oxide microbial mat and aquatic microbial communities from Rainbow Spring, Yellowstone National Park, USA - RS3B (SPADES... ...
CGCTCTTCTTCAGCTCCTCACGCAGCGCGTCGACGATCCGCTGCGCGCGCGTCCGCTGGCGGCTCTCCTGCGCGGCGTCCAGCTGCATCTGCTCGGGCGAGGGGCCGCTCGTGCCGCGCACCGTCGCGTCCTCGACGACCGCCTCGGCCTCGGCTTCCTTGCGCGTGACCTCGCGTTCCTTGACGTTCCACAGCTCGCTGCGCACGCGCCACACGAGCCACGAGCGCGCCTCGTCGAGCGTCTTCACGTCGGCGGGCTGGATGCGAAGGAAGCGCTCGAACGCCCTCTGGACGGCTTCCTGCGCGCGATCGCGCGCGGTGTACTCGAGCCGGCGCACTTTGGTGTGCGTCAGCTGCAGCGCCTTGAGCGTCACCTCCTTGTAGAGGCGCGTCCACTGCGCTCTGTCGAGCTGCACCAACGGCCGGTCCCTCCTCCCTGCGGCGAGGAGGACCATAGTCGAGCTCGCGTCGCTCGGGACGTGGTTTCCGGCGTTCGTCCGGACGGGGCCGGGCGTCGTCGCGGCGCCGGCGAGCCTCGACGCGTCGTGGGCTGCGCCCGGCGGCGCGATCACCTGGGTTCTCCAGCGGTTCACGAGGCTCGGCAAGTCCGGTCCGAGCCTCCTCCGGCACCGGACGAGCCTCGTCGATTGCGAGACGAGCTTCGTCTCCTGCCAGACGAGCTTCGTCTCCCGCAAGACGAGCCTCCTCCAGCGCGAGACGAGCTTCGTCGAGCAGGAGACGAGCCTCCTCCATCCCCGGACGAGCTTCGTCTCGTACGAGACGAGCTTCCTCCACCGCGAGACGGGCCCTCTCCACCACCAGACGACCTTCCTCCGCGCCGGTAGGAGCTTCGTCGAGCACGAGACGAGCTTCCTCCGCCCGGAGACGCGCCTCGTCTTGCCCGGGACGAGCCTCGTCCACGGCCCGACGAGCTTCGTCCACGCCTACTCCCCGGCGAACCACCACCCCGAGCGCGTGACGCGGTCGCCGTCGGCCTCGAAGAACAGGAAGTCGTGGCTGCCGCGCCACTCGTAGACGAGGAGCGGCACGCCGCCAGCGCGGACACCAGCACGATCGGCAGGACGCGCATCCGGGGGGATGGACGGGGTCGAGCGGCGGATATTCGCCCGCTGCACCTTTCCGGGCCTGACGGCATTCGTCGCGTGCGTGAGCCGAAACGACGCCCTGCGGCGACATCTTCACACGGAGGCTCCCATGAGAGACGCCCTGACGAAGGTCGCCGCCGCCGCCGTGGCGCTGCTCGGCGTGCTCGCCGCCGCCCGCGACGCGCGCGCGTGCAGCGCGACCGAGCAGCAGGTCTACCACTCGGCGACGACCACCTGGTGCGTCGAGAGCTCCGTCCTCTCGCAGTACGGCGCGTTCCCGACCGCGTTCTTCCCGTACGGCGACCACGTCATCCAGGAGCTGGTGACGCTCTTTCACGTGCCGGCGCAGGGCGTGTACACGTTCGAGGCGTCGGTGCCGAACGGCGGCGCGCACACCGGCAGCGAGTGCTGCGGCCTGGGCGTCACGGTCACGGGCGACGCCTTCTACGGCAGCGCGTACGGCGTGACCGGCTTCTGGGGGTACCTGCTGTCGCTGCACGAGAGCATCAACGACTGGACGGGCCAGGTCTCGAGCGGCTGGCCGACCGACTTCTGGGCGGACCACATCAGCGCGTTCCCCAACTCGATGGACTGGCACATCATGGGCACGCTCGGCGCGCTCGACAACGACGCGAACCTCGTCATGGCGTCGGCCGCGCAGAAGGCGCGCTTCTATCCGGGCGGCGACTCGGCGGACCCGCGCGTGCCGATGTTCGACGACATCTTCGCGCTGCCGGGCATGGACTACGCGGGGCTGAGCCGCGTGTTCGCGCTCGTCGAGGCCGACGCGATGAGCTGGGACGGGCTGGGCGTCGCCAACCCCGACGAGAAGCGCAGCGAGTACGTCGTCGCGTACCTGAGCCTGGGCGCGGGCAAGTCGGTGCTGCCCATCGTGCAGCAGGCGGGGGTCTGCGACGGAAAGCCCGACGGCGTGGCGGGCGACGCGACGTACACGTGCCAGGAGGCGAACGTCGACGCGATCGCGACGGCGCACTGCGCGATCGCTGCGGCGGCCGCGCAGGGCCACGACGAGACGGCCGACGAGCAGGCATTTCGCGGGGGCGACTACGCCGCGGTCGCGGCGGCGGGCGCGTGCGGGGCGGGGTGCCCGGGCGAGTGCGCGTGCAAGAGCTCGAGCGGGAGGTGCGTCGCGCCGTGGCTCGGGGACGAGGCGCCGGACGGAGGCGCGCTGGGCGGCGGCGGGAGCGGGGGCGGCGACGCGGGCGGCGCGCTCGATGCGGGCGCGGGCGCCGGGCAGGGCGACGGCGGCGCCGGAGGAGGAGCGCTCGACGCGACGACGGGTGGGGTCGGACCGGCGGACGCGGACACGGGCGGCAACGGCGCGACGGCGGGCGGCGGCGGATCGAGCGGCGGCTCCGGGTGCGCCTGCACGACCGCCGAGGGGAGAGCGGACGGCGCCGCAGCCGGGGGCCTGTTCGCGTTGGCGGCATGCGCGCTCGCCTTCGGACGGTCGGCCCGCAGACGGCGAACGCGCCCGTGAACGAGCGCCGACATCGGGCGACCGCGTGGTCGCTCCCCCTGCTCGCCGCCGCGGCGATCGCGTGCCGATCGCACCCCTCGACCTCGACCTCGACCTCGACCTCGACCTCGACCTCGACCCCGACCCACGACCACACGCCCGCTTGCCATTCGAACGCGGACTGCTCCCCGTCCGCCTACTGCCGCTTCCCCCACGGCCTCTGCGGCCGCGGCCCACGCGCCGGCTCGTGCCTCCCCCGCCCCTCCGCGTGCCACGACGCGTACGACCCGGTCTGCGCCTGCGACGGCCACGTCTACCCGACGGCGTGCGACGCCCGCGCCGCCGGCCTCGATCTCGCCGTCGACGGCGGCTGCCGCGGAGGGCCGCCGTCGTGGGCCCCTTGCGGCGCGCACTACTGCGACGTGCGCGATCGATACTGCGAGATCGTCCTCAGCGACGTGCTCGATCCGCCGACCGACTACGCCTGCAAGCCTTTGCCCGCGAGCTGCCGGCCCGCCGACGGCGGCGCGCCGACGTGCGCGTGTTTCCCCAAGGACACGCGGTGCCTGAGCTTCTGCGGACCGATCGCCACGAACGGCGGACGACCCGGGCTGCACCTCACCTGCCGCCTGTGAGGCGCTCGGCTCGCGCCGCCCGGCGAATCGTGCTCACTCTGGAGCGCATGGATCCCGCTCTGCGCCTCGGCGTCGACCTCGGGGGCACCAAGATCGAGGCCGTCGTGCTGCGCCTCGAGCGCGACGCGCCGGCCGTCCTCGCGCGCCTGCGCGTGCCGACCGAGCGCGAGGCGGGCTACGACCACGTCGTCGCGGCCACGGCGAAGCTCGTCGGCGACGTCGCCGCGCAAGCGGGCCTGCCCTCCCCGCCCCCGGTGGGCGTCGGGATGCCCGGCAGCGTCACGCTGCGGCGCTCGGACGGCACGCGCTCGGACGTGCCGCTGACGAAGAACTCGAACACGACGTGCCTCAACGGCCGCCCGTTCCGCGACGACCTGGCGCGCGCGGCCGGCGTGCCCATCGCCTTCGCGAACGACGCCAACTGCTTCGCGCTCGCCGAGGCGACCTACGGCGCCGCGCGCGACGCGCGCGTGGCCTTCGGCGTGATCCTCGGCACCGGCGTCGGCGGCGGCGTCGTGTTCCGCGAGCGCGGCGAGCCGCGCGTGTGGGACGGCGCGCAGGGGATCGCCGGCGAGTGGGGGCACGTCTCGCTCGATCCCGACGCGGGGCCCCCCTGCTACTGTGGACGTCGCGGCTGCATCGAGCAGTACCTGAGCGGCCCGGCCATCGAGGGGGCGTACGCGCGGCGCGCGGGCGCGCGGCTCCGGTTGCCCGACATCGCGGCGCGCGCCGAGCAGGGGGACGCCGGCGCGCGCGCCCTGCTCGACTCGGTCGTCGACGTCTTCGGGCGCGCGCTCGCCGTCGTCATCGACGTGCTCGATCCGGACACGATCGTGCTCGGCGGCGGCGTGTCGAACCTGCGGATCCTGCGCGAGCGCGGCGCCGAGGCCGTCGCGCGCTGGATCTTCAACGACGAGGTGCGCACGCGCATCGTGGGCAACAGCCTCGGCGACAGCGCCGGCGTCCTCGGCGCGGCTCTCCTGCCCTGACCTCTACGTCTTGTGAGCGCCGCCCGCGGCGCTGCCGGACGGCGGCGCCGGGCTCTTCGCGGCCGGCGCCCCTGCCGCGGGCGGTGTCGCGGCAGGCCGCGCGGCCAGCGACTCCGACGACGCCGGTCTGGGCGCGCGCGCGGCGCCCGGCTCGGACGGCGCGGGGCACGCCGCCCGCTGCGCGAGCAGCGCGTCCACCTTCGCGTCGAGCCCGGCGATCTTCGCCCGCAGGTCGTCGAAGCGCCCGTCGATCGAGCCCGTCGCCTGATCGATGCGGTGCGTGGCGCTCTCGATGTCCTGCACGTTGTTCGGCAGCGAGCGCAGCCCCGCCAGGTCCCCCTGCACCGACGCGAGCCCCTTCTCCATCGCGGCGGTGTGCGCGGCCAGGTCCTTCTGCGCCTCGTCGGTGCGCGCGGCGTAGTCGCCGACGATCTTGCCTTGCCTGGCGAGCGCGTCGTTCATCTGCGAGACGATGAGCCGCGCCTTGCGCTGCTGGTCGGGCGGCAGCTTGCCGACCAGCGTGCGGATGTCGCCCGCGGTCGACTGGATGGCCTGGAGGTTCTCGCGCTGCTCGTCGAGCACGGTCTGCTCCTGCTGGGTGCGCAGCGCGAGGTGGCAGAACTGCAGCATCCCGAGGGCGCGCTCGTTCGCGCGCTTGTCGACGTCGAGGTACACGTAGAAGCCCGCGCCCGCGGCGACGAGCACCGTCGAGGCGGCGACGAGCGACGCGAACAGGACCGGGTTCTCGCTCCGGCGCGTGAGCGCCTCGCGGATGCGCTCGGCGAGCGGCTGCTGCCCCTCGCGGTGACGCGCCCGGAAGAGCAGCAGCGCCCGCTGCGCATTGCTCGCGACGGCGACGAGGACGACGCCGATGGTGATGACGGCGAACCAGGGCTGGCGCGAGGAGATGCGCCGCGCGACGCGGGTCTGCTCGGCCTCGACGTCCTGCATCGTGAGCGGCTGGCCGTCCTTCAGGCAGCGCCCGCCGTCGTACTGCACGTGGCCCGGTCCGCCGCAGCCCGCGGCGAGGAGGAGCGCGAGAAAGACGAGCCGGCGCATCACGTGCCGAAGTCTACCCTCGGGCCGGGCCGCCGCCGAGACTCGCCTGCCTTGTCCCTCGCTTCCGGCCGGAGGGTCGGCGATACTCGCCCGACCATGAGGGGAGCTCGCATTTCGTTCGCGTGCATCGCGCTGCTCGTCGGCGCGTCCGGTTGCAGCAAGCTGAAGGCCATGGAGGGCCACGGCGACGGCGGCGGCGCCAGCGGCGGCGGCGGCGGCGACACGTCCGCCGGCTCGGCCAACCCGCTCGCCTTCCTCGAGGGCTTCGAGGGGGAGATCGACGTCATGGCCAAGGACGACAAGCCTGGCGCGACGCCGACCAACGTGTCGGTGTTCCTCAAGAGCAGCAAGGTGCGCATGGACGTCCCCGAGGAGATGGCCAAGGGGATGCCGTTCGGCGAGAAGGCGTACGTCATCTTCGACTCGCCCGCGAAGAAGCTCGACGTCGTGTCCGACGCGAGGAAGCAGGTGCTCGTCATCGACTTGAACAAGAGCGGCGAGCAGCTCAAGGGCTTCGGCGGCGGCGCGCCGCACCCGGGCATGCCCCACGGCCCGGGCGGCGAGCCGGAGCACCCGACCAAGCTCACGAAGACCGGCAAGTACGACACGGTCGCCGGCTACAAGTGCGAGAACTGGGACATCACGAGCGACCACAGGGAGGGCACCGTCTGCGTCGCGCAGCAGGGCGTCTCCTGGTTCAGCATCCCGATGACGGGCATCCCCACCGAGAAGCTGTGGATGGCGGAGTTGCTCGACGGAAAGCACTTCCCGCTGCGCTACGTCGCCTACCAGAAGGACGGCACGACCGAGGAGTCGCGCGTCGAGGTCACCAGGATCGACAAGAAGACGCTGCCGGACTCCGAGTTCCAGTACCCGCCCACCTACAGGGTGACGGACCTCGCGCAGCTCTTCCAGGGGCTGGGCGCGATGCCCGGCATGGCCGGCGGCATGCCCGGAATGCCCGGTATGCCTGGCGGGATGCCGGGCGGCCCGTACCCGCACGGAATGCCGGCGCATCCGATGCCCCCGCACCCGACCGCGCGCTGACGCGAAGGGCGAGGTACGCGACCGTAGGTCGATCGCGCGGCGCCCCTCGTCGTGCTATGCGCCACGGGTAGCCCATGCCTGCCGCCGCGCCGCGCAAGCGCCCGTTTTACCTCGTGCTGGCCCTGCTGGCGGCGCTCGCCCTCGGAACCCTCGGCTCGTGCGGCGGCTGGGCCGAGATCGCCCAGTACCGCGACGGCGTGAGCGCCGACGCGTTCACCGTCGACATCGCGCACGAGGACGACAAGACCGCCGTCGCGGCGCGCGCGCAGCAGTACGTGCACGCGTTCGACGCGGCCGAGCCGCGCGGATACCCGCTCGCGGTCGCGGCGCTGCTGCTCGGCGGCGCCGTGGCGTTCTTCGCGATGCGCGCGATGAGCGGGACCTCGGGGAGCTCGGCGGCGCGGTCGGCGCTCGTGCAGGTGGTCCTCGCGCAGGCGGCGCTCGGCCTGGGCAGCTACTGGCTGCTCCGCGACGTGTACCACGCCAAGCTGCAGCTCACCGACGCGCAGCTGGCCGCCGCCATGCGCGAGCAGATCACCGATCCGCAGGTGGCCGATCAGTTCGTGCGCATCGACGCGAAGATGATCCGTGTCTTCGTGCCGGTGCTCATCGGGCTTCAGACCCTGACGAGCGCGCTCATCGTCGTGGCGCTGACGCGGCGGCGCTCGCGCGACTTCTTCGAGGCGGCGGCGGCGGCGCTCGAGGAGAGGTAGCGCTCCCGTGGGCCGGATCCGGCGGCTTCCGAGCGACCTGGCCAACCAGATCGCGGCCGGTGAGGTGGTCGAGCGCCCGGCGAGCGTGGTCAAGGAGCTGGTCGAGAACGCGCTCGACGCGGGGGCGACACGCGTCAAGGTGGAGCTCGAGCAAGGGGGCGTCGTCCTCGTGCGCGTCAGCGACGACGGCGAGGGGATGGGGGCCGACGACGCGGTGCTCGCCCTCGAGCGCCATGCCACGAGCAAGATCGCGAGCAAGGACGACCTGTTCGCGCTGCACACGTTCGGCTTCCGCGGCGAGGCGCTGCCCAGCGTGGCGTCGGTGTCGAGGCTGCGGCTGCTCACGCGCGCGCGCGGCACCTTCGAGGGGACCGAGGTCGTGGTCGAGGGGGGCGCGGCGCCGCGCGCGCGGCCCGCGGGCGCGGCGGAGGGGACGAGCGTCGAGGTGCGCGACCTGTTCTTCAACGTGCCCGCGCGCCGCAAGTTCCTCAAATCGACCGGGACCGAGGCCGCGCACGTGACCGAGGCGATGCTGCTCGCGGCGCTGGCGCGCCCCGACGTCAGCTTCTTCCTCGTGCGCGACGGGCGGGCGGCGCGCGAGTGGCTGCGCGTCGCGACGCGGCGCGAGCGCGCGGCGCAGGCGATCGACGGCGAGGCGCTGCAGCCGTGCATCGGCGAGCGCGGGCCCATGCGCGTCGAGGCGTACCTCGCGGCGCCCGAGCGGGCGCGCGCGGGCACGGTGGGGCTTCACCTGCTCGTCAACGGACGACCGGTGCGCGACCGGCCGCTGGCGCGCGCCGTGGCGCAGGCGTACGGATCGGTCCTCGAGCCGGGGCGATACCCGGTCGGCGTCGTGTACGTCGAGGTGCCGCCCGACCGCGTCGACGTCAACGTCCACCCGCAGAAGGCCGAGGTGCGCTTCGCCGACGGACGCGCGCTGCTCGACGCGGTGACGCGGGAGCTGCACGCCGCGCTCGCCCGCGCCTTCTCGCTGCCGGCGCTCGGGGCGGGGCGACCGTGGGCGACGCCGCGGCCGCCGGCCGTGTCGGGCGAGCCCCTGACGACGCGCTTCGTCGCCGACCCGTCCGCGCCCTCGTCGTCGCTGGACGTGCCGGTGTCCTTCGCCTCGTCGCCCGTCTCGTCCTCGTCGCTCGACCCGTGGCAGCTCGCCCCTTCGACCGACGAGCCCTCCACCCAGCGGTCGCTCGCCGAGCGCGTCGCCGGGGGCCCGGCCGCGGGCTCGCCGTGGCCGTCCCCCGCCGCTGCGCCGGGGCTGTTCGAGCGCACCGCGTTCTACGCCTCGCTCGAGTTCTTCGCGCAGGTGCGCGCCACATGGCTCGTGTGCGGCGGCCCCGACGGCCTGTACGTGCTCGACCAGCACGCCGCCGCCGAGAGGGTCACCTTCCACCGCCTGCGGCGCGCGTTCGCGTCGCGCGCGCTGACGACGCAGCGGCTGCTCCTGCCGGAGGTGGTCGAGCTCCTGCCCGCCGAGGTGGCGACGCTCGAGGAGCGCGCGGGCGACGTCGCCGCGCTGGGCGTCGAGCTGCGCGCGGTCGGGCCCAACGCGGTCGCCGTGCACGCGGTGCCGGCGCTGCTCGTGCGGGCGAGCCCCGAGCGCATCGTGCGCGATCTGGTGGCCGAGCTCGGGCGCGCGGCGCAGCGCCCCTTCGGCGACGCCGCCGACCTGGTGCTCGCGACGATGGCCTGCCACGGCAGCATCCGCGCCGGCGACGCGATCTCGCGCGAGGAGGCGGTGGCGCTGCTGCGCGCGCTCGACGACATCGACTTCGCCGGCCACTGCCCCCACGGCCGCCCCGTGGTGACGCGCATCGGCTACGACGAGCTGGAGCGGCGTGTCGGTCGTTGAGCGGGCCCTGTCGGTCGCGCGGGCCGACCCGCAGGACCTGCTGGCCGTCGTGGGGCCGACGGCGAGCGGAAAGACCGCGCTCGCCGTGGCGCTGGCCGAGCGCCTGGGCGGCGAGATCGTCAGCGCCGACAGCGTGCAGGTCTACCGCTGGTTCGACGTCGGCTCGGGCAAGCCCACCGCCGAGGAGCTGACGCGCGCGCCCCACCACCTGGTGAGCGTCCTCGACCCCCTCGACCCGATCGACGCCGCGTCGTGGGCGGAGCGCGCGGTGCGCGCCATCGCCGACGTCCGCGCGCGCGGGCGCGTGCCCATCGTGTGCGGCGGCACGTTCCTGTGGGTGAAGGCGCTGCTGTTCGGCCTCGCCGAGGCGCCCGCGGCCGACGCCGAGCTGCGCCGCCGCCACCAGGCGATCGCCGACGCCGAGGGCCGCCCCGCGCTGCACGCGCAGCTGCGCGCCGTCGATCCGGACAGCGCCGAGCGCCTGCACCCGAACGACCTGGTGCGCGTCAGCCGCGCGCTCGAGGTCTTCGAGCTGACGGGGAAACCCCTGAGCGCCTGGCAGCGCGAGCACGCGTTCGCGCAGGTTCGCCACCGCGCGCGGCTGATGGCGCTGCGCTGCGAGCCCGACGTGCTCACCGAGCGGATCCGCGCGCGGGCGCGCGCGTGGCTGGCGGGCGGGTGGATCGAGGAGGTCGAGTCGCTGCTGGCGCGCGGCTGGGGCGAGGCGCGCGCGATGGGGAGCGTCGGCTACGCGCAGGTGCGCGCGATGCTCGGCGGCGAGCTGCCGCGCGAGGAGCTCGAGACGGCGATCGTGCGCGCGACGAGGGTGTTCGCGCGACGGCAGCGCACCTGGCTCAACCACGCCGAGGTGAGCTGGCTCGATCAGAGCTCGCTGGGCACGTAGCCGGTGCTGGCCGGCCTGGGGCTCGGCGCGGCGGGCGTCGTCGCCTCGGGCCTGGGCGCCGGTCGGGGAACGTGGGCGCGACCGGCGGAGGCGGCGTGGCGCGGCGCGGGGGCGGGCGCGGGCGCGGGCGCGGGCCGCGGCGCAGGGGGCGTCGAGGTGACGACGCGGCCCGAGGCGACGAGCGGCGTGGGCACGGCGAGGGTCGTCGGCTCGGAGGCGGGCGTCTCGACGGCCGACGGCGCCGCGCTCGGCATCGACATCGCGGCCGCCGCCGGCGCCGTGGTCGCCTCCGCCGCCGGGCTCGGAAGCGGCGCGCACGCGGCCTGCGGCGGCGGATCGGCCGCCGGCGCCGTGCGACGCCCCAGCACGAGCCCCGACGTGAACGCCGCGACGACGCCGAGCGCGACGAGCACGCTCCAGCCCACGCTCGCGCGCGGCGGCCGATCGATGACCGGCACCGTGGGCATCTTCCTGCGGTACGCGTCCTCGAGCGCCACGACGGGCGGAGGACCGGCGGGCTTCGCCGGCACCGGGGGCGCCGGGGGCGCGATCGCGGCCGCGCCGGTGGTCGCGGCGAGCGGCTCGAGCACGGAGGCGGGGGCGCGCACCGGCGGCGCGGAAGGCACGGGCAGCGGCGCGGCCGCCGGCTGCGCGGGCACGCTGTGGACGCCCGGTCGTCGCGGCGGCGGGTTGGCGGGAGGCAGCGGCGGGAGCGCCGGCGTCGACGAGGGCAGCAGCTCGACGTCGGACAGCGACACCACCTCGCCGGAGCTGGGCGGCGGGTGCGGCGTCGACGGCGGCATCTCGTCGATGACGTCGAGCGCGGCGCGGCGCGCGCGCATGTGCGGCCCGAAGTGCGCGCGCACGAACGACCCGACGTCCTCGGCCGAGGCGATCTTGCCCCCGACGCGCCGCCGCACCTCGGCCGCCATCGCGCGGGCCGTCGGCCAGCGGTCGGCCAGCTCGACCCGGCAGCCGCGCCAGGCCACCTCCCCGAGCGGCTCCGCCCACTTCTTCTCGGCGGGCGCGTCGACCAGCGCGTCGCTCAGCATCACGCCGACCGCGTACACGTCGGTGCGCGGGTCGATCGCCACCTCGCCGCGGCGGATCTCCGGCGCGACGTAGCGCTCGTCGGCGAGCACGTGGGCGAGGCGGCACGCGTGAGCGACGCGCGCCAGCCCGTCGTCGCCGACCAGGATGGAGCTCGGCGACACGCCGCCGTGCACGACCCCCAGCGGCGGATCGCGCCCGTCGCCCAGGTCGTGCAGCGCCGTCAGCCCTTGCAGCACGTCGAGCAGCACGCGCAGCAGCAGCTCGAGCGGCGGCGGCGACTTCTTCAGCGCCAGCACGTCCGACAGCCACTCGCCGTCGACGTAGTCGGAGACGACCAGAACGTCGTCGCCCCGCTCGATGACGTCGCGGACGGCGACGACCCGGGGCAGCTCGACCGCCGCCAGAGCGTGCGCCCGCCGGAGCAGCGCGGCACGCTCGCCCGACGCCGGCCACGAGCGGGTCACGCGATCGACGACGACGAGGCGCCCGCCGCCGCGCCCGGACGTGTCCCGTCCGACGAACGCGGTGCGATCCGCCCCGAGGGGCCGCAGGATCTGGAGGTGATCGGCGTCGGTCATCGCGCCCGCCCCCGCCCCGCCCTCAGAGCAAGAGACTCGCGTCGAGCAACGCGAGGAACGTGCTCGGTGAGAAGCGCTGCGCCTCCCCGAGGATGTCGGCGGCGTCGGGCCCCGGGGGGATCGCCGGTCGCGTCACCTCGGGCACCAGCTCGCGCGTGCGCGGCGCCGCAACGGCCTGCGCGATGGGGGGCGCCTCGCGCACGCCGGTGGTGTCACCGTCGAATTCGACGATCGGCGCCGCGGGCAGGCGGCCCGACTCGGGCGGCGGCGTGTGGATCGGCGGCGAGAGATCCTCGGCGCCGAACGCCATCTCGGCCAGGCGCTCCTCGGGCTCGGGCGCGACGGGGCGGCGCGACGAGATGGGCGCGCGGTCGACCTCGTCCTCCTCCTCGGCGACCGCCTCGATGTCGGCGGGCGGCAACGACTCGAGCCTCGCCTCGGGCACTTCGGTCGGCGCGGCGACCGGCTCCGCGACGGCCTCGGGCGGCACCGGCTCGGCGGCGACGAGGCGCTCGCGGCTCTCGGCGGCGGCGGGTACCTCGACGTCGACGACGATCTCCGGCTCGCTCAAGCGCGGCGCCGCGGGCTTGGGCTGTGCGAAGGTGACCTCCTCGTCGAGCGGCAACGGCGGCGGGGGCGTCGCCGGCGGCGCGGGCTTCGGTGGCTCGACCGGGGGGAGCGGCACGGCCCGCATCGACGGCTCGGTCGGCGGAAACGCCGGGGCAGACCGGGGCGCGGGCGCAGGGCTCGGGCGCGAAGGCCCGGCGGCGCTGGAGAACGCCGGCGCGGCGACGGGGCCCGCGACGGGCGTGGTGGGCACGCGCGGCTGCGCGGCCCGCGTGCGCACGCGATGGAGCAGCGCCTCGAGACGCGCGAGGACCTCGCCGTTGCTCACGGCCGACCGCCCATGTCCGTGCGATGGGGCCCGGGCTCCATCGCTCCATGCAGCCTCGCAATGGCCTCGCCCCAGGCGACGCCCGACGCGATCCAGTCGCGCACCCGGCCGACGCCCGCCTCGCCGCCCACGAGCACGCGCGCCGCGTGCTCGTCGCGAGACAGCAGCGTGCACCACACCCGCCGTCCCGACGCGGCCTCGAGCGCCGCGGCGACGAGCGGCACGAGCAGGCTGCCGGCCAGAGGCGAGTGCTCCACGACGGCGACGAGCGCGCGCCCCCAGCGCTCGACGGTGAGCGCACCGACGCCCGCGAGCGCGGCCTCGCCGGCGAGCTGGGTGACGAACACGTCGATGGGCGCCGACTGCGGGTCGCTCATCCGCGCGGCGGCACGACGGCCGATCACCGAGCCGGTGGCGCGGGCGAACGACTCCACGGCCTCCGGCGGCGCGGACAGCACCAGGTCGTCGAGCGCCGAGGTGGGCACGAGCAGCACACGGTCGCCGTCGGCACCGGCGCGCACGCTGCCGCGCGGGAGATCGAAGCGGACCGCGTGCGTCGGATCGAACGGAGGGGCGGTCATCATCGCTTCCGCTTCTTTTCAGCTTATACGGGTGGCACAAAGAGGGTGTCAAATCGTGACGCAGGCTCGCGCGCACCCCAGCTTCGGTTCCAGGTTCATGCGATGGGGCCGTCGTCCCAGGTTTGTCCGATGGGGCCGTCCCGACTTTGTCCGATGGGGCCGTCCCAGGTTTGTCCGATGGGGCCCCGGCCCCATCGGGTTAAGGAGGGGTGTGCTCGGGGCGGCGGCGCTGGCGATCGTCGTCGCCGCGACTCCCCCATCCGCGGGGGGCCAGGAGGCGAGCGCGGCGTCGCCCTCGTTCGACGGGGCCGCCCCGGCGTCGCCCGATAGGGGCACGGGCTCGTCGGTTGCGACCGCCCCGGGGCCGACCGTCGACGAGGGGCAGCCGCCTTCCGAGACCGCCCGGTGGGCGCGCGCGTGCTCGCAGCATCACCCCTTGTGTGTGCACGCGGCGCCGGCCACCGCCGATGCGATCACGCTCGCCGCGCTCGACGCCGCCGACCGGGCCTGGGACGCGCTGACCGGCGTGCTCGGCCTGCCGCCGCCGGACGCGCCCGTCGCGGGCCCGTGGCCGGTGTACCTCGTGGACGGCGTCGAGGGCGCAGGCACCGCGCGGCTGGCCGGCCGCGATCCGCTCGCGCGCTTCGACCGGGGCTCGAGCTTCGCGCTCGTCGATCGCGGGACGTCGCCGGGCTGCCCGCTCGATCTCGCGCTCGCGCGCGCCGTGGCGCGCGGATCGCTCTGGCGCGCCGCCCCCGCGACCGATCCGGGCAGCGCCCGCGCCGAGAGCGAGATGCTCGCGCGCCTCGCCGTCGCGTGCGCACCGGACGACGACGACGCGGCCGCGTTCCAGTCCGAGCCCGAGCGCACCGTCGTCGACCCCACCTCGCCCGCGTTCGATCGGGGCGCCTCGATGCTCTTCGAGTGGCTCGACGCCACGTACGGCACGCAGCCGGGCGCGCTCGTCCTCGGCCTGTGGGCGCTCGCACCGACGCGCACCCCCGCGGCGGCGTGGCGCTGGAGCGGCCGCCCCACCGGCTTCGACGTCCTGCGCGCGTCGCTCGCCGGCGCGCTCTGGACGGGCTCGACGTTCGACGACGTGCTCGCCGCCTTCTCGGCGGCGCGCGCGACCGCGACCCCGCCGGCGCGCCCGGCGTGGCACGTCCCCTGGCCCGATCACCCGCGCCGCTTTCTCTCGCCGGTGCCCCCGGCGCCGACCGGCGCGAGCTACGTCCTGGTGGACATGGCTGGCCGGCCGGCGGGCGCGGCGCTGCACGCCGAGGCGCAGTGGGAGGACTACGGGCGCATGCGCTGGACGGCCGTCAAGCTCGCGCACGGGCGCGCGGCCGCGGTCCTGCCGGTCACCTCGCCCGACCTCGCCACCCACGCCTCGATGACCGTCGACCTGCTCGACGGGATCGACGCCGTCATGATCGTCGGCACCAACGTGGGCAGCACCGAGCACCCTTTCGACCCGGACCAGGGCGTGTGGGAGCCGCACGGCTGGCTTCTGACCATCGAGGGCGAGTAGGCTGTCGACGTGCGATCGGCACGGCGGACGTGGTGGCCGCTGTACCTCCTGGTCCTCCTGGTCTGGACGCTGGGCGCTGCACGCGCCCTCGCGCAGCCGGCGCCGGCGGCTTCGGCGCGCCCGGCGGTCGTCGCCTCGGCGCGCGCGACGGCCCCCACCTCCCCCGCGCGCGCGACGGTCTCCCCCGCCCCGTCGGCGTCGGCGGCCGCGGTGCCGTCCTACGAGGTGCGCCTGCACGAGAAGATCGTCTTCGCGCTGCACGTGGCGCGCGCGGGGCAGAGCGCTCAGGACCGCGCACGCGCCGCGAGCCACGCCCTCGAGAGCGCGCTCGACGACCCGGACCAGCCGACGGCGCACGTCGAGGAGCAGCCGGGCAGCGCGGTCGTCTTCGTCGGCAAGACCCCCATCGTGACGCTGGGCGACGACGACGCGGCCGCGGCCCGCGGCGACGTGACGCTGCACGTCTACGCCGCCAGCATCGCCTCGAGGGTCGACGACTCGCTGCGCGCCGAGCGCAAGCGCTCCGCCATCGCCACGAGCGTCTTCTCGTTCTCGCTGCTCGTCTTCTCGGGGCTGCTCGCGTTCCTGCTCTTCCGGCGGGTGGGCGACCTGTCGGTGCGCGCGCGCGCGTGGGTGCGCGACCACCCCGACCGCATCCCCGCGCTGCGCCTCGGGCAGATCGAGGTCGTCCGCCCGGCCGCCGTGCGCGGCGCGGTGTCGATCGCGCTCGCCCTCGCGCACCGCCTCGCGCAGTTCGCCATCGTCTATTCGTGGCTCATCTTCGCGCTGTCGCGCTTCGAGGCGACGCGCGACTACACCGACCGGCTCGCCGGCTTCGTGCTGGCGCCGCTGTCGGCGCTCATCGGGCGGCTCGGCGCGGCGCTGCCGCTGTTCGTCATCGCCGCGATCGCCGCCGTGGCCCTCGGCGTCGCGGTGCGCTTCGTCGAGCTGTTCTTCGCCGGCGTGGCGCGAGGCGAGACGCAGGTGTCGTGGCTGCCGCGCGAGCTGGCGGGTCCGACGAGCGTGCTGGTGCGCGCCGGGATCGTGCTCGTGTCGATCGTGCTGGCCGCGCCGCTCATCACCGGCACCGACGACGGGGCGCTGTCGCGTGCGGGCGTGGTGGCGCTCGTGGCGATCGGGCTCGCGTGCACCCCGGTGCTCGCGTGCGCGGCGGCGGGGCTGCCGGCGGTGTACCTGCGGCGGCTCAAGCCCGGCGATTACGTCGAGGCGGGCGGGCGCGCGGGCGTGGTCCGCGAGGTGACGCTGCTCGAGCTCGTGCTCGAGGACGCGGTCGGCTGCCAGGTGCGCGTGCCGCAGCTGCTCGGCCTCTGGCACCCGACGCGCGTGCTCGGCACGGCGGCGCTCGCGACGATCGAGGTGACCACCGACCCGCACGAGCGCCCCGCCAAGGTCGAGGAGGCGCTCGTCGGCGCGGCGGTCGCCACCTGCGAGCGCGCGCGCGTCGATCTCGTGTCGCTCGACGCCGACGGCGCGCGCTGGCGCGTCGCGGGGGTCCCGAAGCACGGGAAGGGCGCCGCGAGCCTCGCCGACGCGGTGGCGCAGGCCATCGCCGAGCAGGGGATCGCGCTCGGCCGCAGCCAGCAGAGGGCCCGGAGCGAAGCCCGGTGAATGCGATCCTGCTCCTCATCGGGCTGCTCGTCCTGTCGTACCTCGGCAGCTTCCTCGTCACGGGCCGCACCGTGCGCGGCGCGGGCCTGCCGTCGGGCGTCGAGTACGTGGCGCTCGGCTTCGTGCTCGGGCCGCACGCGCTCGACTTCATCGGCGGCGGCACGATCGAGTCGTTCGAGCCGGTGGTGCAGGTCGCGCTCGGATGGCTCGCGTTCGGCGTGGGCCTCGACTTCGGGTACGCCGGCGAGCGGCGCGTGCGGGCCGGCAGCCTTCTGCTCGGCAGCTTCGGAGCGCTGCTGACGGGAGGCGCCGTCGCGGCGGCCAGCTGGCTGGTGCTCCGGCGGCTGCACGTCGGCGCGCCCACCGAGCGCTGGCTGATGGCCGGCGGCATCGGCGCGGCGTGCGCGGAGACGACGCGCCACGCGGTGCGCTGGGTGGTCGAGCGCTTCCAGGCGCGCGGGCCGCTGGCGACCTTCTTCGACGAGCTCGCGCACGCCGACGACCTGTTCCCGCTGCTCGCCGTGGCGGTGCTCTTCGCCCTCGAGCCGTCGCGCGACTTCGTGGCGCGCATGCCGCTGCGCGAGTGGCCGGCGGTCACGATCGGCATCGGCCTGGTGCTCGGCGCCGGCGTCGCGCTGCTCGTCCGCAGCGAGCTTCGCCTCGAAGACACCTGGGGCGTGCTCTTCGGCGTGTGCCTCATCGCCATCGGCACGAGCGCGCGCCTGGCGCTGTCGACGCTCACGGCGAGCTTCTTCATGGGCATCGCGGTCTCGACGCTCTCGCGCCACGGGCGCGAGCTGCGCGCGATGGTCGCCCCCACCGAGCGTCCCGTGCTGCTTCCTGCGCTGGTGCTCGCGGGCGCTCACCTCGACTTCCGCGCCAGCGCGGCCCTGCCGTGGCTGGCGGCGGCGGCCATCGGCGCGCGCCTCGCGGCCAAGATCGTCGTCGGCTGGATCGCGGCCATCGCGTCCCGGCCGGCGCGCAAGGCGGGGCCGTTCGTGGGGCTGTCGCTCGTGTCCTCGGGCGCGCTCGCCATCAGCATCGGGCTGGCGTTCGCGCTGCGCTTCCCCGGCGCCGTCGGCGACACGGTGCTCGGCGTGGCCGCCATCACCGCCACCTTCGGGGAGTTCGTGGGGCCGGTGCGCCTGCGCCGCGCGCTGCAGGCGGCCGGCGAGATCGAGACCGGTGGGGCCGGCTCGTCGCCCACGGAGGGGGCCACGGCATGACCGGCAAGGCGACACACAAGGGCATCGGAACGCGCCTCGTGCACGGCCTGCTGCTCGCAGGCTTCGGCGCGATGCTGTTCGTGGTCACGCGCCGCGTGCCAGAAGTGCACGGCCGTCTTTGGACCATCACGGCGGTCGGCTTCCTCCTGCTCGCCGGAACGCTCACGAGCGAGCTGCTCGAGCCGCTCGGGCTGCCGCACCTGACCGGCTACCTGCTCGCAGGCGTCGCCGCCGGACCCTACGCGCTCCGCCTCATCGACGAGCAGACGTTGACCAACCTGTCGCCCGTGAACACGCTCTCGCTCTCGCTCATCGCGCTCGCGGGCGGCGCGGAGCTGGACTGGGCCGCGATGCGCCAGTGGGCGAGGAGTCTGTGCTGGTCGATGCTCCTGCAGTGCCTGCTCGTGCTCGTCGCGACCAGCGCGGCGTTCTACGCCGTGCGGCCGCTGCTCACCTTCACGCACGCGCTCACGGCCAGCGCGTTCTTCGGGCTGGCGCTGCTCTGGGGGGCGCTGTCGGTCACGCGCAGCCCATCGGCCACCCTCGCCATCCTCTCGCAGACGCGCGCGACCGGGCCGCTCGCCACGTACACCCTCGCGTTCGTGATGAGCTCCAACCTGGTCGTCGTGGTCATGCTCGCGGCCGTGATGGCCGTCGCGCGGCCGATGCTCGATCCGGCCACCAGCTTCTCCCTCGGCTCGTTCGTCACCCTCGGCCACGAGCTGTTCGGCAGCGTCGCGCTGGGCACGACGCTCGGCCTGTTCATCGCCGCCTACGTGCGGCTCATCGACCGGCAGATGCTCGTCGTCCTGCTGGTGCTCGGCTTCGGCGTCAGCTCGCTGCTCGACTACCTGCGCTTCGACCCGCTGCTCGCCTTCATGGTGGCGGGGTTCATCGTGCGCAACATGTCGCGGCAGGGAAGGCGCTTCGTCGAGCACATCGAGCAGACCGGGTCGGTCGTGTACGTCGTCTTCTTCGCCACGGCGGGGGCCGAGCTGGACGTGCCGCTGCTACGCCACCTCTGGCCCGTTGCGCTGCTGCTGGGCGGGTCGCGCGCCGCCGCGACGTGGGCGGCCGCGCGCGCGTCGGCGCGCCTGGCGAAGGATCCGCTCGTGCTGCGCTCCTGGTCGTGGTCGGGGCTCGTCGCGCAGGCGGGCCTCGCTCTCGGCCTCGTCGTGATCGTCGCGCGCGAGTTCCCGAGCTTCGGCGCCGCGTTCGGGTCGCTCGTCGTCGCCACCATCGGCGTCAACGAGATGATCGGCCCCGTGCTCTTCAAGCTCGCGCTCGACCGCGCCGGCGAGACGGCGCACACGCCCGCCCCCAGCTTCCCGTCCATCAGACCGCCGCCGATGGATGGCGGTCCGCACGGGACGCCCGCATGAGCGCCGGGCTGGCCGCGGCGCGCAAGGGAGCCGGCACGCGGACGGCCCAGGGGCTGCTGCTCGTCGGCTTCGGCGCGCTGCTCTTCGTCGTGACGCGCGGCGTGCCCGAGGAGCACGGCGCGCTCTGGACCACGACGGCGGTCGGCTTCCTGCTGCTGGCCGGCACGATCACGAGCGAGCTCCTCGAACCGCTCGGGCTGCCGCACCTGACCGGCTACCTGCTGGCGGGGGTGCTGGCCGGTCCGTACGTCCTGCGCCTCATCGACGAGCAGACCGTCAAGGGCCTCTCGCCCGTCAACACGCTGTCGCTGTCGCTCATCGCGCTGTCGGGCGGCGCGGAGCTCGACCTCGGCGACATGCGCAGAGGCGCGCGCAGCCTGAGCTGGGCGATGCTGCTCCAGTGCGTCTTCGTGCTCGTCGCCGCGACGGGCGCGTTCTACGCCGTGCGGCCGCTGCTGCCTTTCGCGCGCGCGCTCGCGCCGCTCGCCTTCCTCGGCGTGGCGCTGCTGTGGGGGGCGCTGTCCGTCACGCGCAGCCCGGCGGCGACCCTCGCCATCCTCACGCAGACGCGTGCGACGGGGCCGCTGGCGACCTTCACGCTGGCGTTCGTCATGACCTCCGATCTCGTCGTCGTCGTGCTGTTGGCGACGGCGCTCGGCCTGGCGCGCCCGCTCATCGATCCGGCGGCCAGCTTGTCGCTCGACGCGTTCACGACGCTCGGTCACGAGCTGTTCGGCAGCGTCGCGCTGGGCACGACGCTCGGGGTGTTCATCGCCGTGTACCTGCGCCTCGTCGACCGGCAGATGCTCGTCGTGCTGCTGCTGCTCGGCTTCGGCGCCAGCACGCTGCTCGACTACCTGCGCTTCGACTCGCTGCTCACCTTCATGGTGGCGGGCTTCGTCGTGCGCAACATGTCCAAGCAGGGCAAGAAGCTCGTCGCGCACATCGAGCAGGCCGGCTCGGTCGTCTACGTCGTCTTCTTCGCGACGGCCGGGGCCGATCTCGACCTGCCGCTGCTGCGCGAGCTCTGGCCGGTGGCGGTGCTCATGGCCATGTCGCGCGGCTTCATCACGTGGGTGGCGGCGCGTATCTCCGGGCGGCTGGCCGACGACCCGCCGACGCTGCGCACCTGGTCGTGGACGGGCCTCGTCTCGCAGGCCGGACTCGCGCTCGGTCTGGCGGTGCTCGTCGCGCGCGAGTTCCCCGCGTTCGGCGACGCCTTCCGCGCGCTGGCCATCGCGAGCATCGCGGTCAACGAGATCGTCGGTCCCGTGCTCTTCAAGCTGGCGCTCGACCGCGCCGGCGAGACGTCGCGCAGGGAGGCGCCGAGCCTCTCCGCGATCCGCCCGCCGCCGACGCCCCGGTGAGCCGTCGCGCTCTCGCGGCGTCGAGCCCTGGGGGTCGCGGCTCACCCAATGCCGCGGGCCGGCTGCGTGTCGGAGCGGGCATGTCGTCCCCGAGCTCGGTCGTCTTCTCGCTGAAGGAGCTCGCGCGCATGGAGGAGGAGCGTGTGCGCGCGCACGCGGAGGCCGAGGCGCGCGAGAGGGAATCGCGCGACCGGGCCGAGCGCGACGCGAGAGAGCGGGCTCGATGCGAGGAGCAAGCGCGGGCGCAGGCCGAGACGGAGGCGCGGCGCGAGGTGGAGCGGCGGGCGCGCGAGGAGGCGGCGCGCCTCGAGGCGGCGCGTCAGGCGGCGCTGGGGGCGGCGCGCGCGGAGGTCGATGCGAGGGCGCGGGCGCAGGAGCGCGAGCGCGAACGGCTGCACGAGCTCGAGGTGGCGCGGGCGAGGGCGCTCGAGCGACGGAGCGGCGGCGCGCGGGTGGCGGCGACGCTCGTCGGGGCGGCGGTCGCAGCGGGCGTCGCGCTGGCCCTGCACTACGGCGTGGTCGTCCCTGGCGAGGAGGCGGCCGCGGCGCGCTCCGCCGGCGAGCTGGCCGCGCGCGACGTGGCCATCGCCGACCTTCGCGCCCGCCTCGACGCGAGCGAAGCGCGTGCGTCCGCGCTCGACGACGAGCTCGCCGCCGCGCGCGCCGACGCCGCGCGCCCGCCGCGATCCCTCGACGACCCCGACGCCCGCCTCCCGCACCGCCGCGGCGCACACGCGCCGGCGTCCCCGGCGCACCGCACCGACGACAAGCTCGACGGCTTCACGAGCTGCCCTCCCGGCAGCCAGGATCCCCTCTGCCTTCACTAGAAATGGAGAGAGCAGGAAGGCGGGAAGGCGGGAAGGCGGGAAGGTTTCGGGTACGGGCGTTTGCCACCTAATCTTCCCGCCTTCCCGCCTTCCTGTGATCTCCCCTCCTCACCGACGACGGCGTCTCGCGATCGCCGCGCCCAGCGCGAGGGCCGCGACGACGGCTCCCTCCCGCGAGCCCCCGCCCGGCGACGTCGTGCAGCTGCCCTTGACCGAGGCGGGGTAGTCCGCGTTCCACGCGTCGGTGGCGATGGGGATCGTCTTGGCATCGACGATGTCCGCGCCGTCGAACGTCGCCCCGAGCGTGAGCTTCGAGCCGCCGAGGCCAGGGGGCAGCTGCACCGTCGCCACCCACACGCCCGGGCCTCGCCGCGCGAGCGATTGCACCGCGCCGTCGTACGGCTGGCCGTCGACGAGCGCGTACGCCGCGAGGCGCCCGTCGCCGAAGCCGTCGGCCGGCGGAGGCTCGGCGCTGCCCGACCTGGCCGCGCGAAGCTCGACGATCGCCTCCAGCGGCGTCGAGCCGTCGGCGAGGTAGACGTCGGCGCCGAGGGTGAGCCAGCTCTGGTCGCGCGCGGGCAGCGACGTCTGCGGGTCACGCATCCGGTCCACCGCCGCCACGGCCCCCATGACGTCGACCTCGCCGACCCCGGACTGGTCCTGGAACGGCGCGACCCCGCGCAGCGGGTGCGCCCCGCCCTGCAGCGCCGCCACGATCTCGTCCTGGGTGAGCGTGGGGTCGTGTTGCAGCAGGATGGCGATCGCCCCGGCCGCGATCGGCGCCGAGAACGACGTGCCGAACGACACCGCGTGCTGCGCGTCGATCTGCTGGCAGTCGGGGTCGGTCCCGGTGCCCTTCGCGTTCGGGCACTGCGGGTTGGTGAAGATGCTCGTCTGCTTGGGGGGCACGGCCTGGCTCGAGAGCGCGCCGATGATCGCCGCGCCGGGCGCCATGATCTCGGGCTTCTCGAGGCCCGTGAGCGTCGGCCCCGCGCTCGAGAACCAGCAGGGCTCGCCGTCGATCGGGTCGCGCGTCTGGAGCGACGGAGGATCGCCGGCGACCACCGGGGAGCCGCCCACCGGATCGAGCAGCGGCACCGCGAGCCCGAGCGAGACGCCGTGCATGCTGCGCCACGACTTCTTGTTGATCGTGCAGCCCACGCCGATGATGGAGGGGTTGGTCGCCGGCAGGTTGATGGTCGACTCGCGCACGCCGTCCTGGAACCCCACATTGCGCACGCCGGGGATGAAGGCGTCGCCGGTGCCCTGCACGTACAGGTCGGCGGTGCCGCTGCCGCTCAGCGTCACGTAGTAGGTGCCGCTCGGCCACTTGCCCTGCCAGACGATCGCCGCGCCGTGCGACTGCGACGGCACGGGGCTGTTGCTCGGCTGGCTGCCGTTGTACACGGCGGCGTCGTAGTCGCTGGTGTTCTTGCCCGCCGAGTCCTCGTCGCCGACGGGCGAGATCCACGTCCCGTCGGGGCCGTCGAGGCCGACCTTCATGTCGGCGCCGTGGTGCATCGCCACCCAGACCTGCGCGCCGCCGCTGTCGGCGCCGTCGGTGACGATGGGCACGCGCATCGTCGTGCCGGGGGCGACGTGCACGTCCTGGTGCACCGGCGTGTCGACGATCGATCCGCTGTTGCCGGCGGCCGCGACGAGCGCCCGGCCCGGGTGGTCGGGGCCGACGTAGCTGGCGAGCGTCTGCTCCCAGTCCATCGTGCCGTCGTGCGGGCCGAAATCGGTGCCGATGGAGAGGTTGACGACGACCGGCTGCTTCATGAAATCGGCGCGGTCGAAGAGGAACGCCACGCCGCGCAGCAGGTCGTCGTTGCCGATCGACTCGCTTCCCTGCCCGGCGATGCGCGCCACGATCAGAGTCGCGTTGGGCGCGACGCCGTGGTAGCGCGACTTGCCCTGCTCGCCATTGCCGGCGGCGCACGAGCTGACCAGCGTGCCGTGGCCCACCTCGTCCTGCGGCAGCTGCGAGGTCGCCCCCGACTGCAGCAGCTTGTCGATGTCGGCCTTCGACCACACCGCGCCGGCGGTGACGACGCCGCTGGCATTGGTGGTGCCGAACTTCTGCTCGAGATCGGGATGCAACCCGAGCGGTGCCATCGAGAGATCGATCAGCCAGGCCACGCGCGTGAGCCCCTGCGCGTCGAGGAAGTCGGGGTGCGTGACGTCGACCCCCGTGTCGGCGATGCCGACCAGCACGCCGCTGCCATCGAGCCCGGCCTGGTTGGCCTCCACCGCGGCGACGTAGCGCGTCGCCGTGTCGAGAAGCGTGTGCAGCGGCGGCGCCACCTCGAGGTGCAGGCCGGGGTGCGAGTCGGCGAACGCGACGATCGCCGACGGTGGACCGAAGAGCCGCGCGAAGCCGGGTGCCGCCTCGCGCAGCCCGAGGTCGGCGGCGCGCACGCCGGCCGGCAGCGTGATGAGCGCGCCGATCCCGGGAGCGCCCGGCGGGGCGAAGGCCTCCTGCGCGCGCGGGCCGAGCAGGCGGACGAGCGCGGCGCCGTCCGGCCCCTGGGCGTGCGCCGGTGCGCCCGTGAGAGCGACTGCCGTGAGCAAGCCGAAAGGAATGGCGAAGCGACGCGCGGGCATCGTGCGCGCAAGCATGCCGTCAGCGGAGCGCGAGCGCCACGGCGATGACGAGGCCGAGCGCGATGAAGGCCATCGCCGCCCATGCGAGCGCGGGGCGGGCGGGGTCGCGCGGCGAGGGCGCGAGCGCGGGCGCAGCCCCCGGCGCGGGCGCGGACGCGACGGCGGCGGCGGAGGGGTCGGCCGGGATCGACGCGCGCGCGGACACCGGGCCGCTCGGCGGCGCCGGCGGAGACGAGAGGGGCTCGAGCGAACGCCGATCGAAGAACTGCGGCGCGTCCTCGTCGCCCTCGCCCGCCTCGCTCGCCTCCCCGCCGGGACCGCGCACACCCGAGCGCGCGAGCGTCCCCGCGCGTGCGCCGACGCCGGACGACGACGCCGCGAGCGATGCCGGCGCAGCCGCCACGGCTCGTGCCGCGACCGCCGGCGGCGGTCCGGTCGTCGCATCCACGTCCACGTCGATCGACGGCCCGGTGCCGAACGGCAGCTCCGTCATCACCACGGTGCGCGACGGCGGCAGCACGTCGTCGCCGGGCGCCGAAGCATCGACGCCCCGGTCGTCGTCGACGTACGGCGACCGCACCGATTCGTCCGCCCACGTGTCGGCGGCTTCGGCGCCGCTCGGCGCCGGTCGCACCCCCGTGACCGGATGCGCCTCGAGCAGCCGGCGCCCCAGCTCGGCGCAGGTGGGGATGCGCGCGGCCAGATCGTGCTCGATCGCCTGGTGAACGACGCCGGCCAGCGGCGCCGGGACCCAGGGCGCCACCGCGAGCAGCGGGTCGGGCGGGTGCGAGACGAGGTGGATGATGAACTGCTCGTAGGTCGGCAGCTCGGGGTAGGCCGGCCGGCCCGCGAGCATCTCGTAGAGCACCAGACCGAGCGCCCACACGTCGGTCCGCTCGTCGACCGCGTAGCCCTGCGCCTGCTCGGGGGACATGTACTGCGGCGTGCCGACCACCGTCCCTGCGCGCGTCAGGCGCAGCCTCGAGTCGGCGCGCGACGCGTCGACGATCTTGGAGATGCCGAAGTCGAGGATCTTCACGAGCGGCTCGTCGTCCTCGCGCTCGCAGAGGAAGATGTTGGCCGGCTTCAGATCGCGGTGCACGACGCCCGCCTCGTGCGCCTTGGCCAGGCCGCGCGCCGCGTGCACGGCGATGCGCACCGCGTCGTCGGCCGGCAGGCGCCCCTCGCGCGCCAGCAGCTGCGCGAGATCCTCGCCGGTCAGGTACTCCATCACGAGGTACAGCCCGAGCTCGTCGTCGGTGCCGACGTCGAACACCTGCACGATGTGGTGACTCTCGACGAGGCTCGCCGCGCGCGCCTCCTGGCGGAAGCGCATCGCGATGTCGCGCATGCCCGCCAGCGACGCGTCGATCAGCTTGATGGCGAGGCGCTTCCCGATCTCGAGGTGCTCGGCCTCGCACACGACGCCCATGGACCCGGCGCCGACCACGCGGCGCACGCGGTACTTGCCGGCGATCGTCGCGCCGACGACCCGCTCGTCGAGCCCCTTCCGCACCCGGCCAGGGTATCAGACCGGGGGCACGATGTGCTTCTTCGGAGGCCTCGGCTCGCGCTTCTCGGCGTAGCGCTCGAGGCGGGTGCGAAGCTCGTCGCGCAGGCGCTCGCCGGGCACGACGGCGTCGATGACCATCTCGCTCGCCAGCTTCATGACGTCGATGTCGGCGCGGTACTCGTCGCGGAGCTTGGCGACGTACGCGTCGCGCTCGGGGCCGGCCGGGATCTCCTGGATCTTGTTGTAGTAGACCGCGTTGACCGCGGCCTGCGGCCCCATCACGGCGATGGACGCGGTCGGGAGCGCGATGCACGCGTCCGGCTCGAACGCCGGGCCGCACATCGCGTACAGGCCGGCCCCGTACGCCTTGCGCACGATGACGCTGATCTTGGGCACCGTCGCTTCACTGACGGCGGCGATCATCTTCGCGCCCGCGCGGATGATCCCCTGGCGCTCGACCTTGGTGCCGATCATGAAGCCGGGCACGTCGGCCAGGTAGAGGAGCGGGATGCCGAACGCGTCGCACAGCCAGATGAAGCGCGCCGCCTTGTCGGCGCTGTCGACGAAGAGGACGCCGCCCAGCCACTTGGGCTGGTTGGCGACGATGCCGACCGGCCGGCCGTCGATCCGCGCGAAGCCGGTCAGCAGCTCGCGCGCGAAGAGCTGCTTGATCTCGAGCCACGAGCCCTCGTCGACGATCTCGCCGACGACGGCCATCATGTCGAACGCCTTGTTCTCGTCGGCGGGGACGATCTCCTCGATGCGCTTGCCGCTCGCCCTGGGCGCGCGCGCGACGGTGCGCGGCGCCGCGTGCTCGAAGCTCGACGGCATGTACGCCAGGTACCTCTTGCAGAAGGCGATCGCCTCCTCCTCGCTCTTGCAGAGCACGTCGCCGCAGCCGCTGACGCCGCAGTGCATCTTGGCGCCGCCCATCTCCTCGAGCGTGACCTTCTCGCCGATGACCATCTCGGCCATGCGCGGGCTGCCCAGGTACATGCTGGCGTTGCCCTCGACCATGACGACCACGTCGCAGAAGGCCGGGATGTACGCGCCGCCGGCCGCGCTCGGCCCGAACAGCAGGCACACCTGGGGCACCTGCCCGCTCATCTGCACCTGGTTGTAGAAGATGCGCCCCGCGCCGCGGCGCCCCGGGAACATCTCGATCTGGTCGGTGATGCGCGCGCCGGCGCTGTCGACCAGGTAGAGCATCGGCACGCGCAGGCGCGCCGCCGTCTCCTGGACGCGCAGGATCTTCTCGACGGTGCGGCGGCCCCAGGAGCCGGCCTTGACGGTCGAGTCGTTGGCCATGATCGCCACGGGGCGGCCGTCGACCGTGGCGGTGCCCGTCACCACGCCGTCGGCGGGAAGCTCGGCGTCGAGGTTGTTGGCCAGGGCGGCGTCCTCGACGAAGCTGCCGGCGTCGACGAGCCGGGCGATGCGGTCGCGCGCGAAGAGCTTCCCCTGCTCGGCGTTCTTCTGGTGGTACTTGGCGGCGCCCCCCTTCTCGACGCGGGCCAGCGTGTCTCGGAGCTTCTTGTCGTCGGACATGGCGCGGGCGAATGCCTACCGCAGACGCCCCGCGGGCGCGAGCCCTTACGATGGGCGGGGATGCCGCCGATCGCGCCGTGCGGGCGGCGGCTGCGCCGCGTCAGCGATGGAAGACGAGCGGCACGTTGATCGTGGCCATGCCACCGGGCTTCGGGAAGTGGGCGCGCGCCTTCATCGCGTCGTCGATGCACGCGACGAGCGCGGGGTCGTACGCCCTTCCGCCCTGGTCGGCGTCGACGGAGAGCACCTTGCCCGCCTCGTTGACCTGGACGTGCAGCGTGAGCTTGCCGTGCAGGTCAGGGTTGGTGGCGCGCGCCTCGTTGAAGCATTCGAGCATCCGCGGCTTCATCGCATCGACCACGGGGTTGGGGTCGAACCCCTTGGGCGCGATGATCTGGCCGACCAGCACGACCCCGCCCGTCGGCGGCGCGGGCGGGGGCGCCGCTCCGACGGCCGGCGGGGTTGCGCCGGCCGCCGTCGATGCCGATGCGGGCGCTGCTTCGGGCGCGGTCGCCGACGGGGCTCCGGTCGACGCGGGCGCCGACGCGGCGGGCCCGGTGGCCGACGCGGGCGGAGGCGCGGGATGCGAGCCGCAAGCGGCCGCCAGCACGAGAGGAGAGAGAGACAGGGCCATCGCGCGCATCGCTCACCTCCCCTCGAAGCGCGGCTTGCGCTTCTCGGCGAACGCCGCCAGCGCCTCGCGCCGGTCGGCGCTGACGATCGTCTTGTCGTAGCTCACCTTCTCGAGCTCGAGGCCGACCTCCAGGCTCGCGTCGAGCGACCGATCGATCGCCTCGAGCGCGGCGGCCTGCGCGATGGGCGCCCCTTCGGCGATGGGGCGGATCCACTCGACGGCGTCGTCGACCACGTCCTTGCCCGCGGGCGTGACGCGGTTGACGAGGCCCCAGGCGAGCGCCTCCTCGGCGGTCAGCCGCCGCGCGAGCAGGATCATCTCCTTGGCGCGCGCCTCGCCGACCACGCGCGGCAGCCGCTGCGTGCCCCCCGCGCCGGGGATGATGCCGAGCGACGTCTCGGGCAGCCCGAGCTGCGCGTGCGCCGCGGCGACGCGCAGGTCGCAGCAGAGCGCCAGCTCGAGCCCGCCGCCGAGAGCGGCCCCGTTGATGGCCGCGACCACCGGCTTGGGCGAGCGGTCGAGCGGCCCGAGCTCGCTGCGGTAGAGCGCCACCTGCACGCGCACGTCGTTCTCGCTCATCCCCTGCCGCTCCTTGAGGTCGGCGCCGGCGCAGAAGGCCTTCTCGCCCGCGCCGGTGACGACGATGGCGCGGATGGAGGCGTTGGCCGCCGCCTCGCGCGCCAGCTTGCCGAACGCCAGGAGCGTCGGGCGCGAGAGGGCGTTGGCGCGGTCGGCGCGGTCGATGGTCCACACGGCGACGGCGCCGCGCTGCTCGACGCGGATGGGGAAGTCTTCGGACACGAGCTCGCTCCTTGCCGTGCGCCCCGGAGGCGGGGCGCGGGTCATGGCATGTAGCGAAGTTGCGCGGGCAAGCCAATCGTCGGCCGGCGCCTGCACGGGTGCGGCCGCATCCGCGGGTCTCCGGCTGCGGCCTGTGGGCCTCAATGGATCGCGGCGTCCCCACCACGTCGTTTCCACGGTCGCTGCGGGTGCCGCTCGCTGCCGCGCCGGCGCACCGCGAAGTCACGCGCCTGGTCACTCGTCCGACCAGATCCGCGCGAGGAATGAAGCCTGCTCTACGCCAGCGCATGGTCGCGCCGAACATCACCCCGCCCCACTCCAGCAGCACCGTCCCGCCGTCGAGCGCGAGCGTCGTGCCCATTCGCCCCAAGCCGCCGGCGTTCCCCGCGATCTCGAACGTGTCGCGTCCGGTCATCATCGAGCAGGACGTCGTCGACTACCTCGTGAAGGCGCCGATCGAGCAGCGCTGGAGAATTCTGTCGAAGGTGGCGATGGCGACGGCCGACGAGACCGCGTCGGCCCTCGCGTCGAGCGCGCCGCCGCCGCCCGCGTCGGATCGGCCGAGCACCGCGGCCCCTCCGCCCGCCGAGCGCTCGGCCATCGTGCCCGCCGCGCCCGCGTCGGAGCCCCGGGGCGTCGCGAGCCCGGCGCCGGTGCCGCTGGCCATCCAGACGCCGGTCGCTGCCGCACCGCCGCCCTCGCAGCGTCGGCCGATGGTCGTCGTGCCGCCGCCGTCGCAGCGCCCGAGCGCGACCCCGCCGGCGTCCGCCGAGCGCCCGCAGCTCGAGCTCGTCGATCAGACCCGCGAGGCGGTTCCGGCCCCACACGCCGTACCCCGCCCGTCCCCTTCGTCGGCGCGGCCCGTGGCCGTGCGCGCGGCGTCCTCGGCGCCGCCCGAGCCGTCGACCGCGCGGGCGTCGTCGGCGCCCCCCGCCTCCTCGGCTCCCTCCGCGCCGCCCCCTGCGTCGGCCGTCGACCACGCCGAGGAGCTCTTCGCGGCGATGCACGAGCTCACGCTCTTCGAGAGCGCTCCGGCGGGCGCGCGCTTCTGCCTCGAGGCGCTGCTCGAGGCCGTGCCCTCGCTCGCGGGGCTCGTGCACCTGCGCGATCCGGCCAGCCTCGAGCTCGTCGTCGTGCACGCGCAGGGGCCGCGCGCCGACGGGCTGCAGCGCGCGCGCACCCCGCTGAGCGACGCGCTCGTGACGCGCGCGGCGCGGGCCGGAAAGCCGACGGTCGTCACGTACGGCGCCGAGCCGGGGTGCGAGACGACGATGTGCCCGCGCCACGGCTTCTTCGATCCGTGGAGCGTCGTCCTCGTGCCGATCATGCACGGCGGGCAGCTCCTCGGGCTGTTCGAGATGATCGATCCCATCGAGGGCAACCCGCACGACGAGCAGGCGCAAGGCGCGCTCGCCTACGTGGCCTCGCGCCTGGGGCGCTTCCTCGCCGACCACGGCACCGAGCTCGGCGCCCCGGCGCGCTAGTGTCCCGAGTTCGTGATTCGCAAGCGAATCGCGGGCTCGGTCCACTAGCCTCCGGCCCTCGTCGGCTGCGCCGACGACGCCGGAGGGGATGGTCTCGTGGGGCGCTGCGCGCCCCCTCACCGCTGCGCGGTGAGCCTCCCCCGCACGCCTGACGGCGACGTCGTGCTCCGCACGACGCGAAAGAAAAGAACCTCTGCTGCGCCTTCGCGTAGCGAAGGCGTTCGCCGAAGGCGATGCGGGGGAGGTCTCCGACCCGCAGGGTTGGAGGGGGCGCGCAGCGCCTTGCGAAACCGTCACCTACGAGAGCTACTTCCCGTTCTTCGTCGGCCTGGGCGCCTTCTTCTTCGCCGCCTTGGCCGGCTTGTCCGCCTTTCCGCCGGACTCCCCACCCGCCCCCTCGCCCAGCGCCGCCTCGAGCTTGGCCAGCCGCGCCTTGAGCTCCATGTGCTCGCCCTGCAGCTTCTCGAGATCGTCGCGCAGCTGGTCGGCCACGCGCTTCGGCTCGGCCAGATCGCGGATCACCTCGCGGATGCGCCGCCGGACGCGCGGGTCGAGATCGACGTCGAGCCGCTCGCGCAGCGCCGCGCGCGCCTTGCCGTCGCCGAGATCGCCGAGCGCGCGCACGGCGTCGATGCGCAGGATCGGGTCGCCGTCCTCGAGCAAAAGCTCGAGCGCCTCGCGCGACTTGCGGTCGGAGGCGATCTTGGGCAAGGCCAGGATGGCGGCGCGGCGCGCGCGCTGCGGGTGGCCGTAGCGGACGCGCGCGCTCAGGTGCGGCACCGCGCGGTCGTCGCGCAGCGCCGCCATGCCGTCGATGGCGCCCGCGCGCACCACGTCGAACCAGCTGGGGCGCTCGAGCAGGTCGACGAGCGTGTCGAACGCCGCCGGCTGCCGCGTGCGCCCGAGCGCGCGCGCCGCCTCGCCCTCGACGAGGTAGCTGTCGTCGCGCAGCGCGTACGGCTTGATGGCCTCCATCGCCTCGGTCGTGCGGAAGCTGCCGAGCGCCTCGATGACCGCGCGCCGCACCTTGGGGTGCGCCGTCTGGCGCGCGTTCCTGAGCGCCTCGAAGCACTCGCGCGCGCGCATCCTGCCGAGGGCCGCCGCGCACTCGGCGCGCGTCCCCCAGAACTCGCGCTCGTCGCCGAGCGTGCGGGCGAGCGCTTCGATCGCGGGCGGATCGTCCACGCGCGCGAGCGCCTGCGCCGCCAGCCACCGGCCGCGCGCGGTCGGCGCCTTGGCGAGCTGCTCGCGCAGCATGTCCGCCGGCACCTTGAGGCGCACCTCGCCGACGATGCGCATCTCCGGGTCGACCACGACGAACGCCGGTCGCCCCGGCGCCGGCAGCGCGAACGACTGCTGCTTCTCGGTCACGCGCACCTGCCGGCGCACCACGTGCCCGTCGCCGTCGCCGAAGTCGAGGTCGAGCGGCAGCTCGAAGCACGCGGGCACGCCGTCGCTCGTGGCCTGGGTCTGCCGGGTCGCCACCGTCAGCACGCCCTTGTCCCACGAGAGCTCCACCTCCATCTCGGGGTGGCCGGGCTTGTGGACCCACTGCTCGAAGAAGCGGCCGAGGCTGCGCCCGCTCACCTCCTCCATCGCGCGCTGCAGGTCGCGCGTCTCGACGACGCCGCGCGCGTGCCTCGCCAGGTACGTGCGGATGCCGCGCCAGAAGAGCGCGTCGCCGAGCTCCGTGCGCAGCGCGTGCAGCACGAGGCCCCCCTTCTCGTACAGGTGCCGATCGAACAGATCGAGCGGCGCGTCGTAGTCCTGGCACACGATGGGGCGGCGGTAGCGGCCGTGCGCCTCGCCGGCGTACGCGTCGAGGTCGACCTTCAGGCCGAAGGCGTACTCGTCGCGCCCGAGCCGCTTCTCGCGCCAGACGTGCTCGAAGTACGTCGCGAACCCCTCGTTGAGCCACCCCTCGTACCAGGCGCGGCACGTCACGTAGTCGCCGAACCACTGGTGCGCGAGCTCGTGCGCCACCAGGTCGTCGGAGGTGACGTCGATCGCGGCGCGCTCGTCGAGCAGCACGTGCTCGTACATCGTCGTCGCGGTCGTGTTCTCCATGCCGCCGAAGATGAAGTCGGCGACGACGATCTGCGCGTACTTGTTCCACGGGTAGGGCACGCCCGTGACGTCGGAGAAGTGCTTGATCATCTCCGGCGTGCGCCCGAAGGCGCGGCGCCCGTCGTCCTCGCGCCCCCTGGGGACGAGGTAGCTGAGGGGCACCTCGCGCTCGCCGACCTTCACCTTGTCGGTGATCTCGGCGAACTCCCCGGCCGCGAGCGTCACGAGGTAGCTCGCGTGGGGCTCGCCCATCTTCCAGTGGTAGGTGAAGTCGCCGGTCTTCGGCTTGTCGCTCGAGACGAGCGCGCCGTTGGACAGCGCGTACCAGCCGTTCGGGACGTGCGCGACGAGCTCCGTCGTCATCTTGAGGTGCGGGCTGTCGTGGCACGGGAACCAGTGGCGCGCGTCCTCCTCCTGGCACTGCGACCAGACCTGGCGCGGCCGCGCCGGGTAGTGCTCGTCGGGCTCGAGGAAGTAGAGGCCCCGGCGCGGCGTCGCGCGGTAGGTGACCGCCACGCGCGCCTTCTCGCGCCCCGGGTCCATCGGCACGCGCAGCGTTCGGCCGTCGTAGCTCCACGCGACCGGGTCGCCGTCGACCACGAGCTCGCGAACGTCGAACCCGATGGCGTCGAGCTGCAGCTCGTCGGCGGCCGGGTCGATGCGGCGCACGTCGAGCGACGCCCTGGCGCGGATGCTCCTCTGCGCCACGTCGAGCGTGAGGTCGAGCGCGAGGTGGTCGATGGCGAAGGGGCGATCGCGCTCGAAGTGGCGGGTGCTCGTGGGAAGGGTGAAGGGGCGTGCGCCGGCCGCGGAGTGCTCGAGAGAGCCCATCGAGGCGCAGCCGCAGCGCGCGTGCAGGCGATGCTCCAAAGGCATGGGGGGAGCGAGATTCCCACGCCGGGGCGCGGGATTGGAAGGGGGCATGCGCGGCGGGACTCGACGGCGCGGCCGGGCGGGGTAAACTCGCGTCGTGCGAAGACGTCACTCGTTCCTGAGTTTCGCTGGTGGGGTGGTCGCGGTGGTGGCGGCGGGCGCGTGCGCGCAGTCGGCCCCCGTCAAGGAGCACGGTCCCATCTACGGGGACGACGCGGCGTCGGACGCCACCGCGGACACCGGCGGGGGCAACGACGGCGGCGGCCCGGAGGCGGGCGACGACGCGACGTCCGACGACGGCGGCGGCGGAAGCGACGCGGCGGGCGACTCGCCCGCCGAGACCGGGCCCGGCGACGCGGCGAGCGACGCGTCCGCGGGCGGGGACGGCGGCAGTGACGCGGGCGCGAACGACGCGGCCGGCGGCGGCGACGCGAGCGACGCCGGGAGCGCAGCGGACGCGAGCGACTCGGGCACCAGCGACGCGAGCGACGGCGGGAGCGCGCCGCCGGACGCCGGCGATGGCGGCGGCTTCGTCGCGCCGACGTGCGACGGCGTCATCGGCGCCGGCGAGTACGGCGACGCGACGCACCAGGACGGCCCGACCGCCACCGGGCAGACCTGGTACCTGACGTGGAACGACACCAACCTGTACGTCGCGATAGCCGGCGCCACCGTCACCGAGGGGAACGTGATCTACCTGGCGCCCAACCCCGGCGACGGCGGGACGGGGCTGACCTCGGGCCAGCCCTACGACAACACCGACATCACCGCGCTGCCCTTCGCGGCCGACCTCGTGGTGTACGGCAAGGACGGCTACGACGACGCGCAGGTCGTCTCGAACGGGGCGTGGGGATCGCCCACCGCGAGCGCCATCCAGGTGTGCACGAACGGCACGACGAAGACGCGCGAGGAGGTCATCCCCTGGTCGCTGCTCGGCGGCCGACCGGCCTCGTTCGGGTGGCTCGGGTACGTCGCGGCCAACCGGAACAACAACGCGCAGGGCTACATCTACGGCCAGATGCCGACCGACGATCCCGGCGGCGCCCCCGCGAACAACCTCACGTACACCAGGTACTTCGCCGTCCCCGACGCGACGCCCGGCGTCGACGCGCCGTTCGCGCACGAGCAGTGACGGGCGCAAGCCGCCGGCGAGGGCGCGTGCGCGCTACGTGCCCTCGGTCAGGTGCCCGCAGGTCGCCACCACCGCGCGCCGGAGCGAGGTGACGGGCGCCAGCCTCTTTCGCAGCCGCTCGACCGCCAGCAGCCCGTCGTGCGCGTCGCGGCAGCGGCCGTCGGCCAGCGCCTCGTTGGTGAAGGCGAACCTGTCCTGCAGCAGCATCGTCGCGAAGCGGTCGGTGCGATCGTGCCAGCCGACGACCGCGATGCACGCCGCGACCACCGCGGTGCACACGCCGAGGATGGCCCGCGTGGCGCTCGGCGTGTACCGGTAGCCGCGCCGCCACATGAGCGCGATGACCCCGCCGGCCAGCGCGCCCCCCATGTGCGCCGCGTTGTCGATGTTGCCGCCGGCGCCGCTGAAGTTGACGAGCACCCCGAAGACGATAATGAGCCCGAGCCAGCGAACCATCGCCTGAGTGAGCGGCCCGCGCCACCCCTGCAGGCGCCAGCCAAGCACCAGTGCGGCACCGATGACGCCCGATATCGCCCCGGATGCGCCGACGCCCACCGGCACGGTGCCATTGTGGATCGCGACCGCCACGCTCAGGATATTTCCGAATGCCCCTGCGAGGAGGTACATGGGCGCCATCCGGGCCGCGCCGACGGCACGCTCGACGAGGGGCCCCGCCTGCCAGAGAACGAGCATGTTGAGCCCGACGTGCAGGATGCCGTCGTGCAGGAAGCACGCGGTGACGAGCGTCTCCCAGCGCCCCTCGCCGATTGTCGCCAGCGGGTAACTGGCCCCGAACGCGAGCGCCTCGTGCGTCGACAAATGCATGAGCGAGCGGCCGCCCGTCAGCACGAGCTGCACGAGGAACACCGCCACGTTCAGCGCGAGCAGCGCGCGCGTCACCGGCGCCTGGTCGAGCCACCCCGGCGGCACCAGGCGCCCTTCGTCGGCCGGGGGCGTGTACACCGGACGCGGCGGCTCGGTAGGCGCAGGAGAGGTCACTTCCACCCTCCATAGGACACACCAGGTGCCCCGGCCAATCCCACGGATCGGCCGAGGCGCTCCCCCGGCCCGCGCACGAGGCGCCCCCCGCGCCGGATCGGCTACGCGCGCCCGTGCAGCGCTCGCGACGGTGCCGTCGGCCCCGGGGCGGTGCGGTCAGAGACCGTCGGCGCCGTAGAGGCCCTCGGGCGTCGTGTAGACGACGCGACCCAGCCCGCCGAGCGCGTACGAGGTGACGTTCGAGGCGACGACGTCCTCGAAGGGCGCGCCGACGAGGGCCAGCGTGAGCGTGGCGGGCGGCGGGGACAGGAAGCCCACCACCTCCCCGCCCGGGCTGCGGCGCACGGACTCCGGCCGGACGTTCTGCCCGAGCGGGAGCGTCGTCGCGATGCGCGCGTCCCAGAGCTCGAGATCCCCGGCGCCGCTCGTCGCGTCGAACGCGTCGACGAAGAGGACCTCGCCGCGCCATGCATCGAGCTGCACCGAGGTGCGCGCCACGCCGGCTCCGAGCGTCGTCACCGAGCCGTCCGCCGCGCTCCACGCCGAGAGCGTGCCGGTCGCCGGGCTCGACGCCGACGGCTGCAGGAACACCAGCGTACGGCCGCCGTCGATCCACCCCGACGGCGGCGCCGGCGGCGCGGGCGCTGCGGCCGCGGCCACCGTCACGACGTCGAGCGTGCGCGTGTCCGCGACGCGCACCTCGGGCAGAGCCGGCGCCCCCGAGCCGACGCGCGCGTACGCGACACGGTCCCCCCGCGGCGAGACCGGCACGTCGGGCGTCGCGCCGAGGAACGGCGCGAACACGCCCGTGTCGAGGACGACCGGCGGCGACGCGCCGTCGGCGTCGGCGATCTTCAGCGTCATCGTGGCGGCCGCGCCGGCGTCGGGCGTGACGTACACGAGCGCGTCGCGCGCGAATCCGACCGGGAACGCGAGCAACCCCGCGTCGACGACCACCGCCGGGCCGCCGCGCGGATCGCCGACCGCGAGCTCGCCTCGAAGGCCGCCGTAGGGCCCCGGGCCGCCCTGGGCGGACGCGTTCTCGAGGTACGCCACGCGCCGCCACTCGTCGTCGACGACGTAGCCGCCCTGGGGAACGCCCGAGGCGAGGGCGAGCGACGTGCCGTCCAGGCGGTCCCAGACCGTCAGCGTGCCGGCGCGCGGCGGGTGCCCGGGCGGCGGCGCGGCGAGGAACATCACGCGATCGGCGCCGGGGCTGAACACCGCGCTCTGCGCGGGCGGGCCGAAGCCGTTCCACAGCACGCGGTCGGCGATCCGCACCGGCGCCGCGAGGCTCGCGTCCCACGCATCGAGCGCGACGCCGCCGGGGCCTCCCGTGGCGACCACCAGCCACCGCGAGTCGGGGCTGAACGCGAGCCCCGCGAGCGGGTGCGCCGCGCTCGAGAGCGGAGCGACGACGCCGGTCCGCGCGTCGCGCGCCTCGAACACGCCGGCGCCGAGCCCGAAGGCGACCACACGCCCGTCGGGGCTGAAGAAGACGGGCGGAGGCATGATGGCGCCCGGGCGGCACGCGCTCTGGCCGAGCGGGGCGATGCTCCCGGTCGCGTCGTCGAGCAGCTCGATCGTCAGCCGCAGCGTCGTCGCGTCGCAGTCGGTCCGGTACGCGATCCAGCGGCCGTCGGCGCTCGTGGCGAGGATGGAGGCGCCGGGGGTCGGATCGATGGCGGTCGCGGCGAGGGCCTGGCCCTGCGCGCGGACGTCCTCGGAGGGCGGGCTGCCGCCGCAGGCGGAGGCGAGCATCGCCAGGGCGATCGAGATCGGGGTGCGAAGGCTCATGCGCCGCCCACGTAGCAGCGATTGTGCACCGCAGCAATACCCCGGCGGCGACGGCCTGCTTGAGCGCGCGATTCATCGACGACGATTCATTGCTGCAACGCACGATGAGGCCGCGTCACTGCTCGAAGCAGAGGAGGCCCGAGGCGCCGACGGACCCGTCGCACGGGATCGGCGCGCCCCCGCCGCCCCAGCTCTGGCTGGGCGGGCTCTCGTCGGGGGCCGCGATGGTCGCCTGATCGTTGCCCGAGGCGCCGGTCCAGTCCGCGCAGTAGTCGTCGTACTGGCTCGGGTCGCGCTGCCCCTGGTCGTTCGAGCCGCTCCACACCGTGTAGCTGCCCTGCTGCACGGGCAAGCCGCGCTCGTCGAGCGAGATGGGCGCGAGGGGGCTGGTCTGCAGGTTCGCCTTGTTGTTGAACACCTTCGTCTTGCCGTCGACCAGGTACCAGGGGCCGACGTCGACGATGCGGTCGAGCGCGTTGACCGTGGAGGTCGACAGCCACGCCTTCCACGTGCCCCCCAGGTTCGCCGCCTCGGCGGCGGTCTGGCACTTGGCGTCGGCGCCGGCGAGGCCGCCGAGCGAGCCGTTGAACGTGGTCGACGTGACGAAGACGCGCTTGACGGCCGTCCCCGATCCCGACGACGACCCGCTGCCCGAGGAGGAGCCGGAGCCCGACCCCGATCCGGACGACGAGCCGGATCCCGACGACGACCCGCTGCCCGACGACGACGTCGAGCCGGAGGACGAGCCCGAGCCCGACGAGCTCGCGTTGCCCGCGTCGCCGCCGGCGCCCGCGTCGGGGTTCAACGTCGTCGATGCCGATCCGCCGCAAGCGGCCAAGGCCACCACCACCAAGCCGGCGAGCCAGGTCGCCGTTCCTCGTCCGTTCATGATGCGGCGGCGACTAGCACGGCTCGTTCCAGCGGCCGCGCGCGCGGAAACGTCGGGAGACGGTGTCGAGGCGTCAACGCACGCGGGAGGCCCCGGCGTGAACGGCGGGTCACGCGGGTCACCCGCGGGCCGACGGGCCGCTTTGTTGCCCGCGCGCGCGCGCGTCCGATAGGCACGATGTTCGGATGCAACCGCTCGTCCGCGCCTCGCACGCGAGCACGCCGGCCCCGACGCGCGGCGTGCGGACGATGGTCGCGCTGCGCTCGCTGGTCCGGCGCGGCCAGGGATCGCTGGTCGCCTGCGCCCTCGGCGCGTGGGTCGTGCTCGGCGGGGCGAAGGCGGACTTCGGCGTCGCGATGGGCGTGGCGATCGCCGCGTGGGCCGTCGTCCTCGCATCGCGCCTGCGACGGAAGCTGCGCGAGATGGGCGACGCGCCGCTCTGGCTCGACGTGGAGGTGGGGGCGCTGCTCGCGGTGGGGCTCGAGACCGCGCTCGTCCGCTGGGGCGGAGGCCTCGACGGCGCCCTGTCGCCGAGCGTGTACGTCCTGGTGGCGCTGGTGGCCGCGTTCGCGCGGCCGCTCGCGGGGATCCTCGTCGTCGTCTTCCTGCTGGGGCTCGAGGCGGCGCTGCGGTTCGTCGCGCTCGGGCAGATCGACCTCGGGGGCTTCGGCACGCACGCGTGCTTCGTCGGCGCCTTCGCGCTGCTCAACCTGGCGCTGCTGCGCGCCGAGGTGGCGCGCATCCGCGCGAGCGCGCGGGCCCGCGTCGAGGCGCAGCTGGTGCGCATCAAGGAGGACGCGCGGAGCTACCGGCTCCTCGGCGCCGGCGAGGCCGCGCCGCCCGACCACGACGAGGCGCGGAGCGACCGCCTCGCGCGCGCGAGCGTCGAGGAGATCCACCAATCGGTGCACTACGCGCTCGACCTCCTGCGCCGCTCGCTCGACCTGCACACGGCGGTCCTGCTCTGGCTGAACGACGCGGGCACGCACCTGCGCATCAGCGAGCTCTCCACCGGCTCCGACGAGATCCACGACGCGCCGTTCCTCGCCGGCGACGGCGTGCTCGGCGCCGTGCTCGCGCAGCGCGCGCGCGTGTCGCTGCACGGCCTCAAGCCCTCGTACAAGGTCCCCTACTACGCGGGGCCGTGCCCGGTGCGCGTGCTGGCGGCCATCCCGGTGCTCGAGGGCGAGACGCTGCGCGGGGTGCTCGCCATCGACCGGCTCGCCGACGAGGCGTTCTCGCCGCACGAGGAGGAGGTCGCCGCGCAGGCCGCGCGCTTCTGCCTGCGCGCCATCCAGAACGAGCGCGTGTTCCTGCAGCTGGAGCGCGCGAAGGTCGAGCAGGGCAAGCTCTATCGCGCGGCGCAGTCGCTCGGCGCGGCGCTCAGCGAGAAGGACGTCGTCGAGGCGGGCGTGAAGGCGGCGCGCGAGGTCGCGAGCTTCGATCTGGCGGCGGTGACGGTGTTCGACGACGCGACGCGCACCCACGAGGTCGTGGCGGCGAGGAGCGCCGACAAGGAGATCGACGATCTGGTCGGCATGCGCTTCGGCCACAACACGGGCCTGGTCTCGATGGTCGTGCAGAACCGCTGCCCGCTGCCCTACCGCGGCGAGTACGAGGTGGGGCGCCAGATCGTGCTCTCCAAGCGCCTGCCCTGGCCGACGCACCCGAGCCTGCTCGTCCTGCCGCTGCTCATGCACGACCGCGCGCTCGGGACGCTCATCCTCGGGGCCAAGCGGCGCCACGCCTTCGGCGACTCGGTGCGGCCGACCCTCGAGGTGCTCGCCAGCCACCTGGCCGTCAGCCTGTCGAACGCGCGCATGGTCCACAAGCTCGAGACGATGGCGACGACCGACGGCCTGACGGGCCTGTTCAACAAGCGCGCGATGCTCGACGCCGCCGTGCAGAAGATCGCCGCGTCCGCGCGCTTCGACCGGCGCCTGGCGGTGCTCATCGCCGACATCGACTTCTTCAAGAAGGTCAACGACAACTACGGCCACGACATCGGCGACGTCGTCATCCGGGGCCTGGGCGACATCCTCAAGCGCCAGAAGCGCACGACGGACGTCGTGGCGCGCTTCGGCGGCGAGGAGTTCGTGGTGCTCTGCGAGCAGACCGACGAGAAGGGCGCGATGCTCCTGGCCGAGCGCATCCGCGAGGAGCTCGGCAAGACCAGCTTCCGCACGCCGAACGGCATGCTGTCGGTGACGTGCTCCATCGGCGTCGCGACCTTCCCCGAGGCGGGGCGCGACTGGGAGACGCTGTTCAAGGCGGCGGACGAGGCGCTCTACGTCTCGAAGCGCTCGGGAAGAAACCGCTGCACCGCGTGGCGCGCGCCGCGGAAGATGGCGGCGGGGAGCCGGTAGCGCCTGCGTCCTGCCGAATCTTCGGCGCGCGGCGATCACGCCGAAACGATCGTCGATCGCGACGATCGGCCCGTTTTCCTGTCGAAGCAACCGCGAATCTCTTCGAGACGCCCTTCGCTCGCGCTGCGTGTCCTTTTTTCTCGTCGAGCGGTCCGATGGCCTGCTCGCATCGCCGTCGTCCTCTTCGACATGGCCTCTCGGTGCTCCGAGAGGGCCTCCATTCTCGTCGAACGGGCCTCTCGACGTTCGAGCGGGCCGCTGATCGCGTCGAGCGGGCCTCTCGACCGTTCGAGCGGGCCTCTCACGTCGTCGAGCGGGCCTTCTGTTGCTTCGAGCGGGCCGCTGGGCCCTTCGAGAGTGCCGCTCGGCTCCCAGGGCGGGCCTGTGAGCCCGCCGAGCGACCCTCTCGTCGCTTCGACCGGGCCTC